>Ga0181529_10000174_pt1 | contig 93206 bp, 83 predicted proteins | sample PEATcosm2014_Bin_36_FD_119763 | JGI IMG/M metagenome (GOLD analysis project Ga0181529, IMG submission 119763) | Peatland microbial communities from MTU Mesocosm Facility, Houghton, MI, USA - PEATcosm2014_Bin10_30_metaG | ecosystem: Environmental > Terrestrial > Soil > Wetlands > Peat | place...
AAGAGTCGGAATGCGCAACCGGAAGGGGGAACCAGGTCCGGAAACTAGCCGTTGCGGACCATACTCGTCCAATGTTCTCAATGGCGATCAAGGCCCCTTCCGGCTAATTTGGACAGCATTGGGTTTCAACCTGCCAACGCCCGCCTGCGGGCGCGCTCTTCACGCCCTGCGAAGAACCGCGCGCAGCGTTGCAGTCCATTCGCGGGGCTCACCATGTAGCCACGAATTCGCAGAACTCGGTAGCCGCGGGATCAACCGGATGTCAGTGCCGCCAACAACAGCGACGCCAAGGTCCCTGTGGTGGTCGGCGATGCGATCGCCACGGCGCACACCCATTCCCCAGCCGGGCAACGCGAAGCCATTCTCGCGTTGTGCCTCAGTCGTCCGTTACCTCGGCACGAACTGGAAATCGGAAATCGCGATTTCGTCGTTGCCCTGGATCAGGAATCCGAACTTGCCCTGCGTGTAATCGCGCCCCGGTTCGGTGAAAGTATCGAGGGCCTTCCATCCCTCGCCGCCGCGCACTTTTTGTACCAGGCGATCCGCCGTTACATCGATCTGAATCGTGAACGATTTCTGGTTGCCGAGATTGTGCGGCGTCTTAGGTACCCTCTCGAGCCGCTGTCCATCCTTCATCACCCAGGCTCGAAAGTTCTTCCGGTCCATCTCGAAGAGCAGGTAGTTTTTCGCGTCCACATACTGGAGGCACCAGCGGATTGCGCCCGCGCGGAGCACACTTCCGCCTTTGACCAGCTCCACATTGAAGGTGAACACGCCCCTGGGCGCCGGCCTGAAGGGCACGAACCCGCCGCCCTTGTGAACCCAGGAGTCGCCGTCCTTGGTCCAGCTCTGCGCGTCCTGAAACTCCGCCATCGCGTTTGCCATGGGCACCGGAGCGGCCGGCCGCTCATGCGTCAGGGTGAAATCCACTGCCCGGTTCTCGCCGGCGACCAGTTGGACGGTTGCTGAGGCCTCGGTAAATCCCGGTGCGGTCGCCGAAACAGAGTAGGTCCCCGCAGGCAGCTCGACCTGGCTGCCGCGGAGTTCGTGCGACTCCCGCTCGTCGGCGCGGCGATAGGTAATGGTCGCCGATGCCGGAATGCGGGCGACCCGGAGGGTACCGTTGGCGGTAGCCAGCGCGACGTCCGCGGCAGCTAACGACACGGTCTGACCGGCACGGAAGGAACGTTGCAACCGTTTCGGCAGGCGCTGCTCGCGCCGCAGTTCGATGGTGTGGTCGCCCGGCTGGATGGCGCTCACGCTGAATAATCCATCTGGTCCCACAGTACCAGCGCTTCTCTGATCGACCAGGACCTCGGTGCCGGCGATAGCGCCGTGGATTTCGAGCGAGCCGAATTGCGGCTGCGGCTTCAGATCGAACTGCAGGCGCACCTCGGCGCCTTTCTTCACTTCCGCGGTTTGCTCCGGTTCGTCCTGGAAACCGCTCTTGACCACCCGCACGGCGACTTTGCCGAGCATCTGGATGCGCAACTTGCCGTGCTGTGTGCGCAGCTTGTACTCCTTGTTATTGACGAATACGCGCACGTCGTCCACGCCGGTCGAGACAATCAGAGTGCCGGCATTGACGTCGGTCTTCAGAAATGCGGTCAGCGTGGGCGCGGCGCCGAAGCTTTCGCTCATGTTGCGCCGATCGTTGCCCTCGCCCACGACGATTTCATTTACACCCGGCTGAAAACTCGTAACGTCCGTCCCGGCCGGACCGGTGTCGCTTTGTGACTGGCCGTTGACCGCCAGCTTCCAGGGGCCGGCGTTGGTCACGACGCGCGCCTGCTTTCCGAAACTGGCAACCAGGATGGCGACCATGTTCCGCGCGTTGACAGGACCGGAAACAGCCGGCAACTGCGCATCGGCGATCGCGAACGAGAACGAAGCGTCTCCGTTCGGCCCGGTAATCTTCATCGTGTGCGGGCCAGCAGCCACCTTGTCGAGCACCAGTTGACCATCCTGCAGATCGACCGGCGGCCGGTCGTCCACCACCACCTTGCCCTGCACCAGGTCCGTCAGCAGGCGCACCGAAAGTGCCTGCGGCTGCAAGGTCAGGCCGATCGACGCGGGCTGTGCCGCCCTCACTGTGACTGCGCCTGTGGCGGGCTCGTAACCGTTCAGAGATGCGGTGAACTCGTAGGCACCGGGCGCCAGCGCGAGCTTGCAATTCGCGGTGCAAGTGGACGAGATGCCACTGTTGGCGGACCCTTGCCCGACCACCTTCACGAACGCACCCGTAGGAGTGGTCGCAATCTCGACTTGCACAGCCGCGCGGTTGCGCGCCGCTTCCATCGCGATGCGCGCTCGGTTGTGATGCACAACCAGGAGTATGGCGACCAGCGCAACCAGCAGACCGGCGATTGGTCCGATCACCAGCGGATGGCTCCAACGGAACCGGGATCGCGGACCTGCCGGTGGCTGTACGGGCGGCGGGGCCGGACTCTCTGGCGTCTCGGCCAGCGCCGAAGCGGGCGGGGTAGCTGAGGCATCATCCAGGAATGCATCCGCAAGCGGAGGAGTTGGTGCCGCCGCGGACGGATGCGGTTCCTCCGGAGCGGACTCAAACAAAGCCGCTAAACGGGCCGAATACGGCAACGTCGACGAATCGGGTGGGGCGGGCGGCGTGGCATCCAAGAACGGAGTCGGCAGCGGCTGCGCCGCCGAAATTACCCGCATGGGCGGCTTCGGCTCATCTTCAGGCGTCACAGCGAGAGCGGGTAAATCGTGTTGTGGCCCACCGGAATCCGCTGAATGATAGGAGAGCGCCCACGGTCCCGTAGGCATCCCGGTTGGTTCGTTCCGGGTGGCCGGAGGCGGAGGCATGGTTTCCGCAAAGTAAGCCGGCGGCGCCGGTGGTTCCATCGGGGCACCCGGCGGAGGCGGAGGCGACACGGTTCCCGCAAAGTAATCCGGCGACGCAGGCGGTTCCGGCAGCGGCCGAGGCTGCGGCGACACGGTTTCCGCAAAGTGCGCTAACCGTGCTGGCGGTTCCGCCAGCGGCGGAGCCGGCGCGGAGGCGAATAATGGGAAAAGCGGATACTCCGGCGATGGCCCGCCGAACGTCAAGGCCGGATCGGACGAGACTGCCGGGGCGGACGGCGCCATATCCCGGATTGGAGCCGGCTGCGAAGGCGCTTGCACGGCCGGCGTCGCAGGCACAGGCTCCACGGGGGGCGGCGCGGCGGCAGGCGTTGGCGTAGAGATGCCCTGTTGCTTGAGCACTGTGCCACGCGCCATCAAGCGCTGCTTGATTTCATTTCCCGTAAACTGCACGTCGAAATCGCCAGGCGATGCCTGCATGATTTCGTTCAGCCGAAAATAGATCGGCTTCAGCGCAGCTAGCTCGGTGGCCGACTCAATCTCTTGGTCGAGCCTCTTCAGTTCTTCGGAGGAATCTATGTTGTCCACGCCCACGTTGCCAATCGTACACCTTCCAGGGGATCGGCTCCTATACTGACTTAGGGTGACGTCAAACCCTTGACTTTCTGCGACTTCACATGCCGGCGGCCAAGCAGGCAGCGGTTTCCGGTTCGGCGGCGGCGAAGAATCGAAACGCGCGGCATGAGCGATTTCACACGGAAGCCATGATTTCTTACAAGTGTTTATTTATTAAGGAGTTGCGACGTTGCCCGACAGCCACGACCAGATTCGCCCAACCTAATGAGGCGGCAGCCCCTGGCGGCCGACCGGCGGTCGTGGCACCGATCCCAGGGCCAACTGACTTGGCGTGGACAATGCTGTGTTTCGTACTCCTGGCAACACCGTCGGCTCGCGGCACCGGAGGGTGCCACGCGGGAGCCATCCGGACATTACCGGCAGCCTCGGCATATCCGCACTGGTGGGCCGGTGGGAGGACGCGGCCGACTTGCCGGGAGCGCCCTTCTTCCAGGCACCGGGCGCCGTACAATCCTGCCTTTGCGATTCTGAGCGTGAGAAGCGCGGCTATTCGATTTGGCGTTCCGGGCGGAGGCGGCGGCCGGATGGCCCTTCGCGCCGCTGCCCCACCTGGGAACCGCGCGGTCGCTATAGGTGCTGTTGGAACCGGGCCACGCACAGGGCAGAATCGAAATCAGGAGCAGGGCGAGCGCCAGAATCCTCATTCCGGTTCTATCGGCGGCGGAGCCGGAATACTGTAATAGACCATTTCGAGAATTCGCAGGGATATACCAAGGAGCTCCTCAGCCGGAGCCGGGCCGGTCGTTCCCGAAGCCTAAAGCGGCGACGAGAAGTCGGCCGGGTTGGCGGTGTCCGGTCCGCTGCGCGGAGGCGCGCCGGCCTCCGGACTGCGCGTGGGTAGGAGTCCAATGACGAGCGGGACGGCTAGCAGAGCCACGGCTAGGGCGGTCAGCGTCCAGTTCCGGCTCAGAAAAATGCTTTTGAAGAATTGCGCCAGGACCGAGTTTGGCCGGGCGCCGGGATTCAGCAGCGGGCACAGCCACGGAGCCGCGAGCGTCGGCAGCATTACGCAGGCCCAGAAGCGCGACAGGCCGGCGTCGAGTAGCCGCCCAGTGGTCATGGAAAAAGCGGCGCAGGTAAAGAGGGCTTCGACAAGCAGTCCAGAGGGCCGGTTCAGTGGAAATGTGAACGACACTAGGAACAACCATGTCAGGTATCCAAGGTATTCCGTTGGCCGACGTCGGCGAAGGTACCACAAGAAATACCGCTTCATTGCAACACCTCCCTACTGCACCTCTTCGGTCCACCCTTCCAGCACTTGTTTGATCTTGCTCATGAACTGGTCGGCCAGCGCGCCATCGATCAGGCGATGGTCGAAACTGAGCGACAGGTGGCAGATGGAGCGGATGGCGATGGCATCGTTGATCACCACCGGGGTTTTGTCAACCGTGCCAACACCGAGGATGGCGACTTGCGGCTGATTGATGATGGGCGTCCCGATCAGACTGCCGAAGCTGCCGAAGTTGGTGATGGAAAATGTTCCGCCAAGCACCTCATCGAGCTTGAGCTGGCGCGAGCGGGCGCGGGCGGCGAGATCGACCACCGCGCGTTGCAGGCCGAGCACGTTTTTCTCATCGGCGCCGCGGATCACCGGAACGATCAGGCCGTTTTCGAGCGCCACCGCGATCCCGATATTGATTTCGTTGTGATAGATGATGTTGTTACCGTCGAGCGACGCGTTCAGCAGCGGGAACTGGCGCAGGGCCACCACCGCGGCGCGCGTGATGAACGGCAGATAAGTCAGGTTGAAGCCGTAATTGGCCTGGAAGACGGCCTTGTTGTTTTGGCGCATGTGCGCGACGGCGGTCATATCCACGCGATGAATGGTGGTGACGTGAGCCGAGGTGCGCTTGGAAAGCACCATGTGTTCGGCGATCTTACTGCGCATGGTGCTAAGCGGCTCGACGCGGGTCTTGGCCGGATGAGTGGGCGCGAGCGGTGCGGGGGCGGGTGCGGATGTTGCGGCGGCGGGCGGCGCGGATGGACGCGCGGGCGCGGCAGCGGCGGGGCGTTGCGCCAGGTAGCCTTCGACATCCTGCTTGGTGATACGGCCACCGGCGCCGGTACCTTTGACGCGGCTCAGATCGATGTTGTTTTCGCGAGCCAACTTGCGCACCAGCGGTGAGAGAGGGCCAGTGGGCTCGGCTGCGGGAGCTGGTTCCTCGGCAGGAACAGTCGCAACGGCTGCCACCACCGGCGTGGGCGCGGGCGCGGGTTCAGCGGCCGGCGCGGGCTTTTCGGCTGTGGCGGCTGCTCCAGTTTCCTCGATATGCGCGACCACGGTGTTGATGCCGACAGTCTTGCCCTCTTCGACCAACACTTCGGCGAGCGTGCCTGCGGCAGGCGAGGGAATCTCGGTGTCGACTTTGTCGGTCGAAATCTCGAACAGCGGTTCGTCGCGCTCCACGCGGTCGCCGGGCTTCTTCAGCCATTTTGTCAGCGTGCCTTCCACAATGCTTTCGCCCATCTGGGGCATCACGACGTCGGTCATATCTCTTCTCTCTTTCGGGCGCCGGCGAGAGCGGGCGCGGCCAGTGGCAGTTGGCAATCGAAGACGTGGCCAAAATGCGCGGCCAAAATGTATCCTACATCTTCCAGCGAGGCGCGGACGCCGAGCGCGGCCATGGAGGTCACAGGCTTGGTCAATCCACAGGGAACGATGTATTGGAAATAGCTGAGATCGGTAGAAACGTTGAGCGCGAACCCGTGCGAGGTCACCCAACGGGAAATGTGTACGCCGATGGCGGCGATTTTGCGTTCGCCCACCCAGACGCCGGTGAGTTTGGGGATTCGGCCGGCGGCGATGCCGAAATCGGTCAGGGTGCGGATGAGCACTTCTTCCAGGGCGCGGACGTACGCGGCCACATCGCGCTTCCATTCGCGCAGATCGAGCACGGGATAACCGACCAACTGGCCGGGACCATGATAGGTGATGTCCCCGCCGCGATCGGTGGGATGGAAGGCCACTCCGGCACGCTCCAGGATCTCGTCGCTGGCCAGCAGGTTTTCGCGATGGCCGTTGCGGCCGAGCGTGACGACGTGCGGATGCTCGACCAGCAGCAGTTGATCGGGGATCAGCCCCTGCTGGCGCTCCGCGACCAGGCGCTGTTGCAGGTCGAGCGCGCTCGCGTAATCCATTCGTCCCAATTCGCGCAGGCAACAGTTACGCATTGATGGAGAGACCGTAGACGGCGTTGAAGGCTTCACCCAGGGCTTCGTACAGCGTGGGATGGGCGTGAATCGTTTGCATCATGACATCGACGGTGGCCTCGGCTTCCATGGCGGCGACGGCTTCGGCGACGATCTCGTAGCCCTCGGGGCCGATGATGTGAACGCCGAGAATCTCGCCGAGCGGTTCGCTCGAGACCACCTTGATGAATCCTTCGTGATGGCCGAGGATGGTGGCGCGGCTATTGCCGGCGAAAGGAAAGCGGCCGATTCTGACGGCGTGACCCTGGGCGCGCGCCTGGGCTTCGCTCAGTCCCACGCTGCCGATGCCGGGCTGTGTGTAGGTGCAGCCGGGAATGCGGTTGCGGTTGATGGGAACGGCGGGCTTGCCGGCCATGTGCGCGACGGCGATCATGCCCTCCCGGGTAGCGACGTGCGCCAGTTGCGGTGTGCCGGCGACCACATCGCCTATTGCATACACGCCCGGCTCGCCGGTTTGCTGCCACGGATTGACCTTGATGAAGCCGCGGTCCAATTCGACGCGGGTGTTTTCCAGGCCGATGTTTTCGGTGTTGGGCTTGCGGCCAACGGCCACCAGCAGCTTCTCCGCTTCGAGGGTTTCCTGCTTCCCTTCCCTGGTAGTGAGCACCAGCCGCACGCCGGCGCCGGTCTTTTCGATATTCTCGGCGCGCGCGCCGGTTTCGACGCGAATGCCCTGCTTGCGGAAGTTGCGTTCCAACTCTTTCGAGATGTCCTCGTCCTCGACCGGAACCACACGCGGCAACATCTCGACCACGGTAACTTCCGCGCCGAAGCGGCGGAAGATGCTGGCGAACTCGACACCCACCGCGCCCGCGCCAATGACGATCAGGCTCTTCGGCACCGCCGCGAGATTGAGGATTTCGACGTTGGTGAGAATGAACTCCGGGTCGGCCGTGAGACCGGGGATCATGCGGGCTTCCGAGCCGGTGGCGACGATGATATTTTTCGCCTCCAGGGTTTGTGCGCCGCTTTCGTTCTTCACCTCCACCTTGCCGCCGCCCTTCAGCGTGGCGTAGCCGGAGATGCGCTCCACTTTGGCGCGCTTGAGCAGCATCTCGACGCCCTTGGAGTGCTTGTTGACGATGCCGTCCTTGCGGTCCTTGACCTTGGGATAATCCAGGCGCGCGTTCTCGCAGTGGATGCCTTCCTGGTCCGCATGGACAAAGCGCTGCCAGACGTCGGCGGTCTGCAGCAGGCTCTTGGTGGGAATGCAGCCCACCAGCAGACAGGTGCCGCCGAGCTTGGCCTGCTTCTCGACCAGGGCCGTCTTCAATCCGTACTGGCCGGCGCGAATAGCAGCGGAGTAGCCGCCGGGACCACTTCCAATCACGATCAGATCGTAAGGCACTTTTTTTATTCTACCTGTGTCACCGGCAGCGGTGACGATGCGTCTAGTGGAAAAGGGCCGGCGGGCTGGGACTTTTCATCAAGCGACCAGTTCCATCGGCGGCAACCGCTCCCTAACGGTCGCGGCGCCGACGACCAGAGCCGCGACCGTTAGGGAGCGGATGTGCGGGCGCTACCATGAGGAATATGAAAAGGTTGCTATTGATTTCGATGCTGGTAGGCTGGTGTGGATTCGCGCAAAGCGCGCCGTCCGCGCGGTGGCCGATTGAAAGTCTGCTGGTGACCGGCAACCACACCTACAGCGCGGAGCAGATACTGGCCGTGGCGGGTTTGCGAGTGGGGCAAGTGGCTGGCAAAACGGACTTCGAGGCCGCGCGCACCCGCCTGTTGGAATCGGGCGCGTTCGAGACGGTTGGTTACAAGTTCACGCCGGGCTCGGCGAAGGGCTACGCGGCGGTGATTCAGGTGTTGGAGGTGCAACAGGCTTACCCGGCGGAGTTCGAAGACCTGCATGTTTCCGAGAAGGAACTGCGCGCGGCGTTGCGCGAGAAGGACCCGCTGTTCGGCTCCGGCAAGCTACCTGCCACGCAACCTGCGTTTGAGCGATACCAGAAGTGGGTGCAGGAGTTCGTGGCGGCGAAAGGGCAGCCGGAAAAGATCTCGGTTGGGGTTTCACCCACGGCTGCGGGCGAATTCGCGGTTGTTTTCCGGCCGGCGCGCAGCCTGCCGGTGGTGGCGCTGGTGACCTTTCGCGGCAACCACGTGGTACCGTCCAATGTGCTGCACGATGCGATCGCGGCTGGGATCGGCGCGGAGTACACGGAAGACCGCTTCCGCGAGATCCTCAACAGCTCCATCCGGCCGATTTACGAAGCTCGCGGCCGCATGCGGGTGCGGTTCACCGAGTTGCAGACCGAACCGACCAAGGAGGTGCAAGGTCTGCACGTCTTCGTGACCGTCGACGAAGGGCGCAGCTACACGATGGGCAAGGTATCGATCGATGGGCCGGCGCCGGCCGAAGCGGCGGACCTGCTGCGGAAGATCGACATGAAGACCGGCGACGTGGCCAACTTCGACAAGGTGGACCAGGGGCTGGACACGATGCGGAAGGCGCTGCGCAGGGCAGGCTATCTGAACGCGAAGGTGACGGCGGAGAGGGTGGTCGACGACGCCCACGAATCGGCGGACGCGGCGATTCACGTGGACGCGGGTCCGCAGTTCACGATGGGCAAGCTCACCGTGATGGGTCTCGATCTGGAAGGCGAGGCGGAGGTGCTGCGCATTTGGACGATGAAGACGGGCAAGCCGTTCAATCCCGAGTACCCGGACTATTTCCTGGGCGCGATTCGCCAGCAGAATCTGTTCGATCACCTCGGAAAGACCACGGTGGACGTGAAGATCAACGACAAGATCCACACCGGCGACGTGAAGTTGACCTTCGCCGCCGAGAAGCCGGGCGAGAAACCCAAGGGCGGCGGGCGTGGGCCAGGCCTCAACTGAAAGCGAAGTAGGACAGACGATCGGGTTTTGTCGTCAAGGCGTCCTGCCATAGCCAGGGGGCACGACAGGGTCGAAAACCGCCCCGAAGCTCCGGGAATCGCGGCAAATCACCGGCGGCAAGACCGCCACCGTAACCGGAGTTTTTCATGGAATTCCGCGGGCCGGCGGCCCATCCCAACAGGGCACGAAAAGCGATGGTCCGCCCTACCTAATCGGACAGCGGCATCCAGACGCGATAGCGCGACGTGGCGTCCCAGGTGTTGCCGGCGGATGCGTAGTCGCACAAGTGTACCTGGCCGGCGTCAAATGCAAATGCGATTCCCGGCGGCGGCGCGACGACACCGAGCGGCGTGAAGCCGTCAGCTCCATCGAAGGCCGCGACCGGGTCTTCGATCGCCGGCTGGCCCAGTCTCGCATCCCTCGCCAGAACGATCGGGCCGCGCGCGACGGCGGCATACCGGCGCGCCCCATCCGCCGCGCCAAGAACCCTCCCGCGCAGATCCAATTGCAGGCGCACGCGGTCGCCCGGCTTCCAGCGCCTTTCCACGGTCGCATACGCGCCCGGATGGACATCGCCGATCCTCGATCCATTCACCGTGAGCGAAGTTTGCGCGCTCCACGCCGGAATGCGCAGGCGTAGCGGGAACGATTCGGGCCGCGCGGGATGGAGCGTGAGATTGACCGAACCGGCGAGCGGATAGTCGGTTTCGACGTGGACGCGCAGCCCCGCGCCGGAAGGGAGCCGCAGGTTCCAGATGCCCGCCGAATAGAGATTAAACACCGGACCTTCGGCGCCCATCATCGCGGCGACCTGCGGCAGCAGCATCGCTCCGCGCGGGCCGTTCGCCTCGCAGCAGTTCAACTCCATGCCGCACTGCGGGGGCCCGAATTCGCGCGTGCCCGCGAGCGCGCTGTACTGGGCGAAGCGCGATCCGTCCGGCGTCATGGCTCCGAGCAGCGCGTTGTACGCGGTGGTCTCGATTGCATCCGCATAGCGCGGATCGCCGGTGAGGCGTAGCAAGTTGGCGCAGAGGTGCATCCAGGTCACCGTGACGCAGGTCTCCATGGGCTTCGGCACGTTTTGTGTTTGGCGCGCCTGGCCGCCGTACCAGCACTCCTCGGCGGAGCCGGACCCAGTGATGTCGATCTCGGTCGCAAGAATGTTGGCCTGGGTGCGCAGCGCGGCATTGAGGTACGCCGCGCGGCCGGTCGAGCGATACAACTCGAGCAGGCCGGCGTAACACGACATCATCTCGTAGGCCTTCTCGCCGTTTTCCCAGGAGAACCACTTTTTCGGGCGCGGAAACCGCTGCGATACGGGCACTGCGGTGAGCGCCTTTTCGATCAACTGCGGTCCGTCGGGCGCGCTCCATCGCGACACGATCCATTCGGCGAAGCGCAGCAGGCGTTCGTCGCCGGTGCGGCGATAGAGCAGCACGATCGGTTCGAGCACGCTGCTGGCGGCCATCCCCCGGTAGAGCCCGCAATGAACGATGTCTGCCGCGCCGGGGCCGACTTCAGTCATCAGGTGCCCGGCCACCCGGTGCGCGCTCGCCAGCGCCGTGGCGTCACCCGTCATGTCGAACCAGGCCAGCAAACCGAGCAGCGTGTACTTGCGACCCCAGATGTCCCAGCCTTTCAGGTGGCTGCCAGCAGCGTAGTCTCCGATGTAACCATCGGCGGTCTGCGTGGCGAGGAGCGAGTGAATGGAATCGCCGAGACGCACGCGGACACCAGCGTCATGCGTGTACTGACATGCGGCAGCCGCCGAGAGAAACCACTTACCCCAAAATTCGGTTTGCCAGCCTTCTCTCTCCGCGCGCTGGCGAAACGGCGCCACCAGCTTTGCCGGGTTCTGCGCGAAGATTCGATTGCGAATGCACTGTTCGACCTTGGCGCCCAGATAGCCACCCAGTTGCACTTGATCGAGTGCCGTCAGCGACAGGACATCGGCGACGCAGTGCCGCGGCTCGGCATCGACGGGCAACCCTTCCCGCCGGGCGCAGGAGCTGCCGGCCATAACCGGGAGCAACGCGAGAATATGACGGCGGGTCAGTCGCGGCAAATCACAATGTAGCACCGCTGGAGATGTACACTAACGGAAAGCTGGAAGCCGGGAAACGATGCTCCCGCTTATGTACTGATCGATACAGGAGGCCCAATGTCCTTACGTCCAGTGAAGCGACAAATTCAAGCCAAACCGACCATCGAGGGCGCGGGCGTGCATCTGCGCCGCGCGTTCGGTTTCGGCAACACTACCGACTTCGACCCGTTTCTCCTGCTCGACGATTTTCGCAATGACGTGCCGGAGGATTACCTGGCGGGTTTCCCATGGCACCCGCATCGCGGAATCGAAACCATCACTTATGTTCTGGCGGGAACCGTCGAGCACGGCGATAGCATGGGAAACCACGGGGCCATCGGCGCGGGCGACATCCAATGGATGACGGCGGGAAGCGGGATTGTCCACCAGGAGATGCCCAAAGGCGATCAGTCGGGCAGGATGCACGGATTCCAGTTGTGGGCCAACCTTCCCGCGTCGCTGAAGATGACCGCGCCGCGCTATCAGGAAGTGAAGGCGGCCGATATCCCGGAGATCACGGATGACGATGGCACGCACGTTCGCGTGGTCTGCGGAAAGTTCTGGGGGACGGTCGGTCCCGTGGATGGCATCGCCGCCGATCCGACTTACCTCGATGTGTCGGTGCCGTCGGGCCAGAGGAAGACACTGCCGGTCGAAACCACGCATCATTCCTTCGCCTACGTTTTCTCAGGGGATGGGAAGTTCTGCAACGCTTCGGGGCCGCTCGATGTGCCAACCGAATCCGTGGGATGGGCGGACACGAAACCGCCCGCCGACGCAGGTAACCGCTCGCTGATTCTCTTTGACCGTGGCGACGAGGTCGAAGTGCATGCCGGGGAGGACGGAATCCGGTTTCTCCTATGCTCGGGCAAGCCGCTACAAGAGCCGGTGGCCTGGTACGGTCCGATCGTGATGAACACGCAAGCGCAGTTGAGGGAGGCGTTCGAGGAACTCGAGAAGGGAACGTTCCTTAAGCGGAAGGCTGCGGGGTAGACGTGAGAGCGGAAGTCGACTGTTCCAGCGCCGCCACGCCCGGCAGTTTGATGCCGGCCAGGAACTTGAGCGACGCGCCGGCGACGACGATGGAAGTGGCGGAGGATGCGGCCAGGGGTGAGGTTATTTCCGGCGTTCTAGGTACTCGATGAGCAGCCGGTCGCGAGTGTAGGCCCATGCCACCGGACGGCCGCCAAAAAACGCGGCGGGCGCTGGCTTGTGCACAACGATCGATCCATCCGTGGCCGCGTTTTCGACTTCTGCCTGCAGATCGGCCACCTCATAGCAGAGATGATGCAGGCCTCCGCCGCGCTTGAGGAAGGCGGACACACGCGACGCGGCGTCCACGGGCTGCACCAATTCGAACAAGGGCTCAACCGGAACACGGCGGCGCACGAAGGAAACCCACACCGTCTGTTCGGGCACGTGGATGATGCGCTCGTCCCAGACGCCGTTGAGCGAGCGGGCGAAGCGCGGGGCCGCTTCCGGAATCGACGGCACGACGAAGGCGATGTGGTGAAGCGTGGCGGCGGGGTCGATCATCTGCGGCCGGCCCATTGCGACAAGAATTGAATATTGCTCGCCCTCCAGTCCGTGAGGCCCGAGGAGTAGCGCGGCGCGGCGTACTCAATCCAGCGGTTGTGGTCCGTGTTGATGACCGGGTGCAAGGCGGATATCATGCGGTCCACGCCATCGGGCCATAACAGTTCGTCCCGGTCAAAATCCCGGACGAGCTCGGCGGCGCGTTCGGGAGTGACTCTGGCGGTCCGTTCGAGACGCTGTTGGATGTATTCCTTCCGGTTTGCCAGCTCCTCCAGCGGCCGATCGGAAGCGACCAGGTTTCCCTGCCCGCCATAAACCCAAAAGGCGACGTAAGGGAACACCGCGCGCGCGGTGGCAATGGCCGAGGCCACCTCCAGCGGACCGATGCGGTGCACCTGGACCCACTGCTGGAGAGCGCCACCGGGCCGCAGTCGCCGATGCGCCAGTTGATAGAACTCGCGCGAAAATACGTTGGTCGCTCCGGCATACCAGATGGCGTTGATCTGGATGGTGATCAAATCGTATTGCTGCGGACTGGTGAGCATCACGTTGCGGCCGTCTTCGAGGTCCAGTTTCACATTCGGGTCGGACAACACGCCCTGGTTCAGATGCTGGAAGCAGCAGCGCGCCGCCTCCACCACATCAGGCGCGAATTCGGCAATCTCGATCTGCCGAAAACCGAGTCGCCGGAGCACGTCGGCGGAATGGCCCGAGCCGAGACCAATCAGCAGGGCGCGGTCGAGGTTTTGCACGAATAGCGAGGGCACGGCGGCAATGGCGAGCTGAGCTTGATCCTCGGCAGTATCTGTCGCCAGGAATTTTCCGTCGCTCTTCATAGTGCGATAGGTTTCGATCGCGCCGCCAACCGCAGTGGACGTTTCGACGACAGTCGTAAATCCGCCTTGCACGGCTTCGTGCGCGTAAATGATCTTCGAAGTGGTGATGGCCGCGGCCGTCGGGGTCTCGCTGGACCCACCTGGTTTCGAGATGTTCTCACCGAAATACTGTCCAAAGCCGGAGGTTATCCGTCCCGTCGCCCAATGCCAGGATGCCGTAAGGACCAGCAGAATCGCCAGGGCGGCAACCGTCACCATCGTCCGGGGCCGGCTGGCGGAGCGTTCGAGAATGAAAAACGACGCCCACAGTGCGGCGAGGATGACAATCACGATCTTAAGCGACAACTCGGAGCCGAACACGGGAATGAGGATAAACGTGGCGAGTAGTGCGCCGGTCAGGCAGCCGATCGAGTTGGCCGCACTCATATACCCGGCCATGCGCGCGTCGGTTCCGCCCATCCGCTCCGTGCCGGCCAGTAATCGCGGATACACCAGGCCCAGCACCGAAGCGGAAGGAAGGATCAGCACGGCGGCGACGCACAGTCGATAGCCCTCCCGGACGTAGAAATTCACGAACACCGGGTTCACGTCGCCCGAAAAGGCCCAGGGGGCGAAGTCCCACATGCGGAACTGCACGAGCATGACCAGGGCGGAGATTTGGAAGAGTACCGAGTAGCGCACCATCTTGCCGGTATCGACCCGGCGGCTGACCAGGCAGGCTCCGATCAACAGGCCCAAGAGCACCATCAGCAGCATCGATGAGAACGAGTAGACACTGCCTCCCAGCACGGCGCCGATCAGGTGAGTCCAGATGACTTCCAGGGCGAAGAATACGGCGCCCGAGACGAACGCGGCGGTGAGCACGAGAAACGCCGCACCGCGGTACGGCTCGCCAGCCGCCGCGGAAGGATCGCCAGGTGCGATAGCGCGCCGGTCGCCGCCAGGCAGAATGAGGGTGCAGACGAACACGGAGGCACAGATCAGGCAGCAGAGCCACATCGCGCCCCGCAACCCAAGCAGGGGCATGATGAAGAACGGAGCCAGCAGCGCGGCGATGACCGCACCCATCAGGTTGGCGGCGTAGGCTGAGGTCCAGTGCCGCTTACCGGCATGGGTGTTGTCCAGGGCCTGCGCGATCAGCGGAAAGGACGCGCCCATCAGGGCTGCCACCGGCAGGACCAGGATGCAACCGAAGGCGAACCGGATCGCCTCCTTGCCGAGGGGCGAGCCAAACAGTCCCTGCAATGGCGCCAGCCGTGCCACCAGGTGGTGAAACACGTAGGTGAAGACGACGCTGCCGGCGCCCACGAGCAACTCCAGAATCCCGTAGAGTTGCAGCGGATAGCGGAGTTGGCCGCGCTTCACGTATCGGGCTACGGAGAAGCCACCCACAGCGAACCCCAGAAAATAAGTGAACAGCACGACCGCCGAAGCCGAGGCGGTGGCACCGACCAGAAGTGAGATGTACCGTTCAAATCCCTGTTCCGCCAACAGTCCGGTGAAGCCGGTCAGTGCATAGAGCAACAGGAGCGGCGCGGCGGTGGCCAGCCTGGCGCGCATGATCGGAGGGTTTGCGGTCAGGGTGGCCATGCTTCCAAGATTTCATTTGCTTCTCCCTGGACGCAAGATGCGCAAGGATAAGCGGGGCGGGTTGACGGAAGTTATCCGAGATTAGCGGAACCGCGCTTAACTTAAGGTAGTTGCGCGGTTGTGACGGGGGTTATCTCGCGCCGATCCACGATATGACGCATTGCATGTCCGCGGGCCGGCTTCCTATAATCGTGCTGGATTCGAACATTGGTGGAGAACCCCGATTGAACGGAAACCTGGCGGCACCGCTTTACCGGCAGGCCGTGAGCCAGCCGGAACGATTGGCCTTGTCGGTGGACGACAAGGAATTCACGTATGGAGAACTGGCGGCGCGGGCCGGCGCCATCGCGGCATGGCTTGACCGGCGGGAAGCGGAACCGGCGGCGCGGGTGGGCATCCTGGCGGCGCGCAGTTGGGAAGCGTATGCAGGACTGCTGGGAACGTGCTGGCACGGGGCCGCGTATGTGCCGCTGAATCCGCGGCTGCCTGAAAGCCGGTTGGCGTGGCTGCTGGAATTCACCGAACTGGATGCGCTGATCGTCGACGCGCAGGGCTTGCAGCGGCTCTCGGGAAGCGTGGCCCGCGCCTGCCCGCAGCACGTGCTGGCCCCGGCCATCCATGCGCCCGGCACGCCCGCCGGCCTCGCCCGCCCGGTTGACGGTTCGGAAGCCCTGCCCGGCGATCACCCGCTAACCCAGCCGGCGAGCCGCGAAGCCGCGGAGTTGGCGTACATCATTTTCACTTCCGGCACCACGGGGGCGCCGAAGGGAGTCATGGTCACCAACGGCAACGTGGCCGCATTCTTGTCGGCGATGCGCGAGCGGTACGCCTTCGGCCCGGAGGACCGCGTGGCGCAGGCCAACGAACTGTCGTTCGACAATTCCGTTTTCGACGTGTTCAACGCCTGGTCGTCCGGCGCCTCGCTGCACGTGGTGCCTGCCACGCAGGCGATGGGGCCGCTCCGCTTCATGCAGAGCCGCGACCTCACGGTGTGGTTTTCCGTGCCGTCCACCGCCATTTTCATGCAGCGCATGAAGATGCTGGTTCCCGGTGGGCTCCCGTCGCTCCGCTACTCGGCCTTCGCTGGAGAGGCCTTGCCGGTGGCGACCGCGCAGGCATGGCGCGCGGCCGCTCCGCACGGCATTCTGGATTGCCTCTACGGTCCCACCGAGACCACGGTGGTTTGCACCGGGGATCGGTTCTCCGACGCGGTCCACGCGACCGAGAGCCGCGGCATCGTCTCGATTGGCAAACCCTTTCCGGGGATGGAGGCGAAGATACTGGATGAATCGGGGCGGACGGTCGCACCGGGATCGCCGGGGGAACTGGCCTTTTCCGGCAGCCAGGTCGCGCGCGGCTACTTTCGCAATCCGGCGCAGACGGCCGAACGGTTCCGGCTGATCGAGGGAAGCGTCTGGTATCTGACGGGCGATCTGGCCTGTCAAGACGAAGCGGGACTCTACCATCATCTCGGCCGCACGGACAATCAAGTGAAGGTGAACGGATATCGCGTGGAATTGGAAGAGGTGGAAGCGCACCTGCGGGCGGTCTGTTGCACGGATTCGGTGGCCGTGGTGGCGTGGCCGATCGCGCACGGCACGGCGGCCGGGTTGGTCGCCTTCGTGAGCGGCGCGGAGGTAGGGATTGGTGAACTTCGGGAAGGCATGAAGGCGCGCGTGCCCGCCTATATGGTTCCCTCCGGTGTGCACGTTTTGCCGGCGCTGCCGGTGAACGCCAACGGCAAGTGCGACCGCACGGCGCTGGCCGGAATGCTGGAACGGAACGAAGTATGAGCGGCGCGATGGTTTCGGCGGCGGCGGCGCCTGTCTCCGGGCGCGCTCCCTGGCGGCTGATCCCCGCCTTCGAGACGCAGCCGGAAATCGTGCGTCTGGCGCAAACCGTGCCCGGGAAACTGGCGCTGCTGGCCATTTTCGCTGCGCTGTTCCGCCTACAATGCCCGAATTGGTTGGGCCTGTGCGGCGTTCTGGTGCCAATCGCATTTCTGCCCAAGTACCGGCGCATTCTGGTTACCTGCGGCACACTGTACTGGCTCCTGTTCCACAACACTTGGTGCGACTGGACCATGGTGCGGAAAGTGGCCGAGCGGGAGGGTGCCCGAGTCGATTTCCCGCTGCTCATGCCGATCGCCGTCGGCGCGTTGCTGGCATTCGCAGCGGGCTATTGTTGGATAGCCACCCGCTGGAGGACCGCCAGGCTACTGCACCGTCCGATCCTCTTGCTGGCGCTGTGTTACTCCATGCTGGTGCTGGGAGCTTGCTACGCACACGTGACGCACGCGGGGAGAGTTTATCTCTGGACGGCGGTCACGATGCTGGGGAGCTATTTCTGGTTTATCGGCTACACTCTCCTCGATCGGAATTCCAGGGACCGGGATGCGCTGCCACTGCAGATGGGCGTGTGGTTTCCCTTCTGGATCGCCGCATCGGTTTCGCTCACTCCCATCCCCAAAGGCGCCGCGTATCTGCGCCGGATCGAGGCGCGGACTCCCGAGGATTTGGCGGTCACTCAGATCAAGGGCGTGAAGCTGCTGCTCTGGTCGTTGCTGTTAGGCGTGGTACTCGCGGTCTTGCGAGCCGTCATGCACACCTGGTTGCACGTCCCGTCTCTGGAGGAGGCCTTCGCGCGCAGCCTCGCGCGCCAGCCGTACTCGCGGTATTTCGAGTGGGCCAGCTTGATCGGCGACTTCCTGGAGACCCTGCTGCTGTTTTCGATTTTGGGTAATTCCGTAATCGCCTGTTGCAGAATGGCCGGCTTCCGCGCCTTCCGGAATACGTATCGGCCTTTCCGAGCCCGCACGATCGCCGAGTTTTGGAACCGGTATTACTACTACTTCAAGGAACTGCTGGTGGAGTTCTTCTTCTACCCGGCCTTCGCCCGGTACTTCAAGCGGCACCGGCGTGTGCGCGTGTTCTTTGCCACCTTCTGCGCGGCGACTTTGGGCAACATGGCGTTTCACTTCATACGCGACATTCACTATGTCGCGGAACTGGGCCTCGGACAGGCGCTGATTGGATTCGACGTGTACAGCTTCCAGTGTCTGGTTCTGGGAATCGCCATCGGCATCTCACAACTGCGCGCGAAGAAGCGGCCCAAGAATGGGCCGTGGCTGCGCGAACACGCCCTGCCCACAACATGGATGTTGGGTTTCTTTTGCTTGCTTCATATCTTCAACTATTTCGGCAGGACCATCCCTATCGGGGAACATTTCCGGTTTCTGTTCAGCTTGTTCGGTTTTTGCTAATCTCACGGTAGATGAGGACTCCATGGACGTACGCACCGATGTAAGAGGGCTGGTCAAGAGCTTATTGGATAAGAAGGGAGACAGCCGGGCGGTAAACGATGGAGACTCCCTGATCGTGAGCGGCCGCTTGGAATCGATCGATGCGCTGGAAATCGCCTTCTTCCTGGAAGAGCGGTATGGAATCGACTTCGCCCAAATCGGTTTCGATCAGGAGCGGCTGGATAGCGTGGACGAGATCGTATCGCTGATCGCCGACACGCGGGTCGGAACTTAGGCGTGGGCGTTCACCGGGTCCGGGTAGCGAAGACGCTGTATAGCGTGGTGCCTTTGAGCAGCGGATCCTGCTCGACGGCGAGCGCGAAGCCGTGCCCGGCCAACACGCCGCGGATTCGCTCAAGACAGCCGTTCTCATCGTGGACCTCGATCACGGCCTGGCCGATGCGGTCCCAATGCTCCGTCCGGATTCCGGCCAAAACCTCCCGCTCGCTTCGCTCTACATCCACCTTCAACAGATCGATCCTCGCCACGCTTTCCTCGTCCACGATTTCTGAGACCGTCCGCAAGCGGCAGGGGAAATTCACGCGGCGGAACTTGTAGCCGACGAGCCGCTCGGCATCCGGCGCCGGCAGACCGCTGTTAACCATGAACGTCTTGGTGGTGCCGCGATCCGCTTCCAGGTCGGCGTGAAAACCGGACATGACGGAGTTGGCCGGATAAAAGGTGAACTCGGCGGTGCCCGGCGCGGCAGCGAGTCCACACTCGAAGACGCGGGCATCGGCTCCATGCAGTTCGACGTTGGCTTTCAGACACTCGCAGACGGCTGGGCTGGGTTCGAAAGCGAAGACGCGGATGCCGCGGCGTTCCCGATGAAAGAAGATCGTGGCCAGACCGATATTGGCTCCGATGTCGAACACGCAATCTCCGTCGCGCAGTTCGATGCCGTGTTGCAGGTAGCAGCGGTCGCCGAAGATCTCGCGATGCATGAAACGCGTCTCATCGGGGTTCAGGGAAAAGATTTCCAGACCGTCGGAGAGCGTGAGCCGTCTCATGATGAGGGTTCCGGTCGCAAGCCGCGCGCGGACGCCCGGCTTGCGAGTCGATGGGAGGGCGCCTACCGTTCCAGCGCGGCTACGCCGGGCAGTTTGATGCCGGCCAGGAACTCGAGCGACGCGCCGCCGCCGGTCGAAATGTGGCTGATCTTGCTGGCGACGCCGGCGGCTTTGATGGCCTTTTCCGAATCGCCGCCGCCCACAATCGAAGTGGCGGAGGAAGCGGCCACGGCTTTGGCCAGCGACACGGTTCCATTATCGAATGGCGGCTTTTCGAAGATGCCCATCGGGCCATTCCAGATCACGGTCTTGGCGGAGGCGATCGCCTTCTCGAACAGCGCGATGGTCTTGGGGCCGATATCCACGGCGATCTTATCGGCGGGGATGGTTTCGACAACCTGGTTGGCGGCGCCGGCGGCGATTTCGGAAACCACCACGTGGTCCACCGGCAGCATCAGTTTGCTTCCCAATTCGGCCAGCAGCTTCTTTGCCAGGTCCACCTTGTCTTCTTCCACCAGCGACTTTCCGGTGGGCAGGCCCTGCGCCTTAAGGAACGTGTACGCCATGGCGCCACCGATCACCAACTGGTCGACGATCTTGCCCAGATTCTCGATCACCTCGATCTTATCCGACACTTTGGCGCCGCCCAGAATGGCAACGCACGGGCGCGGCGGATTGGTGGTCGCCATACCGAGGTACTTCAATTCCTGCTCCATCAGCAGGCCGGCCGCTGCGGTGGAAACGAAGCGGACCATGCCCTCGGTGGAGGAGTGGGCGCGGTGCGCGCTGCCGAACGCGTCGTTGACGTAAACGTCGCACAGCGCAGCCAGCTTCTTCGAAAACTCCGGATCGTTCTTCTCTTCCTCGGCGTGATATCGCAGGTTTTCGAGCAGCAGCACTTCGCCCGGCTTGGGCAACATGGCTTCCACTTCGGGCCCGACGCAATCGGGCGCCATCTTCACCGGACGGCCGAGCAACTCGGCCAAACGGACCGCCACCGGGCGCAGGCTCATTTCCGGATTCGGTTTGCCCTTGGGCCGGCCCAAGTGCGATGCCAGAATGACGCCGGCACCATGATCGAGTGCGTACTGAATCGTGGCCAGCGACGACTTGATGCGTTTGTCGCTGGAGATTTCCATCTCGCCCTTTTCGTTCTTGACCAGCGGGACGTTGAAATCCACGCGGATAAATACTTTCTTACCGTTCAAATCGAGATCGCGTATGGATAGATAGGACATATCAGGCCTCAAATCGGGTTTTCCATTTGAGAGTAACACGCGTCGGATCTCCCTTCGCAACATCCCCTTTACAATGGTCGAGTGTCTTCCATTCCGCTGATTGCACTCGAAAACGTTACCGTCGTGCGCGGGCCGCGCGTGGCGTTGGATAGCGTCACGCTGTCGATCGGGCAGGGCGAGCACGTCGCCATACTGGGTCCCAACGGCTGTGGCAAATCGACGCTCATCAAGCTGGTCTCGCGCGACCTGTATCCGAAACTGAAGCCGGAGCCGTGGTCGCTGCACATCCTGGGCAGCGACCGCTGGGACCTGTTCGAGCTGCGCAACCAGCTCGGGCTGGTATCGAACGACTGGATGCAGATGTGCACCCGCAGTTACTCCGGCCTCGAAATCGTGCTCTCGGGCTTCTTTGGCAGCGTGGGAATCTGGCCGTATCACATCGTCACACCGGCCATGGAAGCCACCGCGCGCGAGGTGATGGAGACGCTCGAAATCGCGCACCTCAGCGACCGCTCGACCGACCACATGTCTTCCGGCGAAGCGCGGCGGTTCCTGATCGCGCGGGCGCTGGTGCACGGCCCGCAGGCGTTGATGTTGGACGAGCCCACCACCAGCCTCGACCTGCGCGCCACTCATGAGTTGCGCGAGATTCTCTCCAAGCTGGCGCGGCGCGGCATCGGCATCATCATGGTGACGCACCATCTGCCGGATGTTATTCCGGAGATGGAGCGCGTGGTGCTGATCCGCCAGGGGAGAATCTCGCGAGACGGCGCCAAGCGGGACGTGCTCGAAGCGGGCGCACTGAGCGAACTGTTCGGCATCCGCGTCGAGGTGCTCGAGCGCGGCGGTTATTACCACGTACTGTAATTAGCCCCGGTAGCGACGGTGGTAAGACCGCCGGCGTCACGGCAGGAGTTTCCCGGTGCGCGTTGCAACCTGCCTCGCGCGGCGCGTGTATACCTGCTTGGGGCGGATTGCGCCAGACGCCAAAAATATCTTCTAAATTATTGTAAAAAATAGAGTTACCATAACCAGTTGCGTTCGAATCCTAGGTTTTTCGCGATTCGTGTGGGATACTTTGGTGTAGCAGGCTGCGTATCGCGATTGATTGGGCTCGCCGGTCAATGACGCTGCGGCTCGGCAAACGCCTCAATCCGGAGCCGTGCTTGCAGAGCCGTGTATCGCGGATTTGGTACGGGCTTGCGGCACGGACTCATAGGCCAAACAAGATTCGTAAGTCAAGCATGTCTCAGTTGGATGAAGCAGTAAGCAAGTATAACAAGCTCCTGGAGAACGGTGTGCACCGGGATCTGGGCTGGGCGGAAGAACTCCATGCGCAAATGGAGGAGGCCGGGCTATCGGCCGGCGGCCGCCTGATCTGCCCGTTCCTGCGGCCGAGTTTCATTTCGCGCCGCCAGTACGAGTCGCTGGTGAAAACCGGCGAGGCGCTGATCGCCGCCATCGACCGCATGGAGCAGATGGTGCTGCAGGACGCCGGACTGATGGCGCGTCTGGAACTGCTGCCGGCGGAGAAGATGCTGGCCGCCATCGATCCCGGCTACCAGAGCTTCGAAGTGGCCTCCCGCCTGGATACTCATCTGGTGAACGGCCATTTGCATTTCGTGCAGTACAACGCCGATTCTCCGACCGGCGCCGGATACGCCGACCGCTTGGCGGATATGTTCTACGACATCCCGCCGATGAAGGAGTTTCGCAAGAAATACGCGCTCTCCAAGGTGTCCAGCCGCAAGCACCTCTTGCACGCGCTGGTGAAATCCTACAAACAATTCGGCGGCGATAAGAAACCCAACATCGCGATCGTCGAGTTTCGCCCACCCTATCATTCCGGCCGCAGCGAGTTCGAGCTATTCCGCGACGCCTTCCGGCAGGAAGGCTATCAGGCGGAAATCGTTTCGCCGGAACAATTGGAATACCGCAACGGCGTGCTGCGCCGGGGCGCGTTCGAGATCGACCTGGTGTATCGGCGCCTGGGCGTGCAGGAGTTTCTGCTGCGCTTCGATCTATCGCACCCGCTGGTGCGTGCCTATCGCGACCGGACGGTATGTGTGATCAACAGTTTCCGCTCGGAGCTGGCGCATAAGAAGGCGATGTTCGGGCTGCTGACGGATGAATCTCTCACCGGCAAGTTCCCCGCCGCCGAGCGTAAGGCCATTCGCGACCACGTGCCGTGGACCCGTCTGGTGGCGCAAGGCAAAACCACCCACGAAGACCAAACCATCGACCTGATGGAGTTTATCACCGCGAACCGCGATCGGCTGGCGCTCAAACCCAACGACGATTCGAGCGACCAGCACAGCTACTTCGGCTGGGAAATGGATGGCGCCGAATGGGACCGTGCGCTCAAGCAGGCCGCGCGCAGTCCGTACGTGGTACAGGAGCGCGTGGACCCGGTGCGCTCGGTGTTCCCGCTGACGACCTTCGGGCACCTGGAATTCCGGGAGATGCAGGTGGATGTGCATCCGCACGCCTACCTGGGCAAGGTGCAAGGCTGTTCGAGTTGGGTTTCCACGCCCAAATCTGGCTTTACCACCGCCGCCGGCATTGTGCCGACTTACATCGTCGAATCCAAATAGCGCGCGGTCGCGGCGCGTCTCACAACTCAGCCGGCCGGCGTAGCGAAGGCAGTCCTGCCTGCTGTGTCGAGTCATCTCGACATTTCTCGATGCGCGCTACACTCCACCGTCGCCCGAAACGTCGCCACGCTCCGGGGCCAGGTGGTTGGGAGCAATGCGAGTTACAGTAGTGGTTAGAAGTTATGCGGCGGAGCGCGATCGTCTGCTTGCTGTTCGCGGTGGTGGTGTGGGCTGCCAACATCAGGCTCTACCTGAAGGAGGGCGGCTACCACCTGGTGCGCGAATACCAGGTGATCGAGGACCGCGTGCGCTACTACAGCGTGGAGCGCGGCGATTGGGAGGAGATCCCGCTCGCGCTGGTGGATCTGAAACGCACCGAAAGCGAAGCCGCCGAGCGGCAGGCCGAAATCGTCAAGGACGCCAAGGAGCTTTCCGAAGAGAACGCGGCCAAACGCGCGATCGATAAAGAAACCTCGCGCATCCCTCAGGAGCCCGGTGTGTACTGGCTGGACGGCGAGCAGACCAAGACGCTGAAAGCCGCCGCGGCGGAAATCCACATCGACAAGAAACGCCAGGTGCTGAAGGTGCTGGCGCCGATCGGGCAGGTGATGAACGGCAAGGGCACGCTCGAAGTCGAGGGCGCCCATTCGGCCAACGTCTTCACCAACCCGGAACAGGAATTCTACATACAGCTCTCCGTGCCGGAACGCTTCGGCATTGCCAAACTAACAGCCAAGGGTAACTTCCGTATCGTGGAGAAACTCGTCTATCTGCCGGTCGACAGCGATGTGGAAGAGACTCCCACGCTGGTGGAAACGTTGCAGCGCGAGATGGACCCAGATGGGCTGTACAAGATCTGGTCCAAGCAGCCGCTGCCGGAGGGCGAGTACGCCGTGGTCGAGTACGCGCCAGACGCGCTGAACATGCAGATCTGGGACTTCGCGATTCAGCCGAAAGCCGCGGCAAAGTAGCGCAAGCCGGTAAGCCGCCGGGTGACCGCTGCGATCACGCCGCAGTGCCTTTCTTTCTCAACTCGCCGGCGACTGCATTGCCCAGCAGCACATAGAAGAAGCCCACCAGGAGAATGGCGGCGAAGCACGCTGGCACGACGATCCATTGCCAGCTGGGATAGAACTTCCCCTGGCCGCTCCAGTAAAGAATCAAAGGGGCGAACGTGATGGAAACCCCCTGCAAAGCCGTCACAATCCAATACAGCGGCGACTGAACGATCCTCACCCAACGGGCATCCAACTCGATCGATACTCTTGCCATGTTCCGTCTCCGTGCGGAGGCAGCGGCCACGGGGCCCGAGGCGTTCTCATTCCTCGGGCGCTTTGGCCGGCCTTAGCTCCACCGCCTCCCGGATGCCCGCGAGGTTGTCGTTGATCTTGGAAAGCAGCTCATAGAACTTCCAGACACAGTAAAAAATCGCGACATAAAACAGCAGCCCAAACAGAGCGGTTGACAAGAAAGCTACCATAGGGGTCCCACCGTTGCCGATCATTTCACACTCCTGAGCAGGTATTGTAACTGCTGTTACGGTCAATTGCGCGGGCGCGGATAACCGGCCGTGACAACCGGGGAACGGCCCGCGGCGGATACGATTCGGCGCAGCCGCTGCCGGGCGAGTTCCCCGCGCGGTTCGGGCAGTTACAGAATGGGCGCGGCCGGCGCGGCCAAGGCTGCGGGATCCTCCATCTCCACCGGTTGCGCGGTGGGCTGGAAGTTGAACCATTGCGCCAATTCCTCGTCGCCGGCACGGCGGCGGGCCATGATGACGCGGCGGCGAGCCAGCGCGCGGGGCAGGCAGCGGGCGACGTGCCAGAAGGCGGCGGCGGAGGAGGGCTCCCACAAAAAAGACGCCCCGACCACCAGCGCGTCGCGCAGGGTGGCGGGGAGCCAGCACCGGCGGTAGACACCGGCAGTCATGTTCTTGACGCGCATCAGGAAGCGGTTCTTCACTGAATGCATGTTGATGAGAGCGGGCAGCGAGCGCCGGTTGGCCGGTGTGACCGTGCGCACATGGAAGGCCACCGCAGCCGGCGTATACAGCGTCCGCCAGCCCAGTAGCTGCGCGCGCCAGGCGACGTCGGCGTCCTCGCGGTACACGAAGAAGTCGGGATCGAAAAAATCGCCGCCGATGGCCACGTCGTCGATCATGCTGCGGCGGTACAGCGCCGCCGCCGCCGACGCGCCGAAGACATACTCCGGATATCGGTAGGCACCACGATCCGGCTCGCCCCAGCCGCGGTCGAAGTGCCGCAAGGCGGGCGTGAAACAGATGCCAGTCGAATCGATACGCGCTTCGTCCAGCGGCTCGAAACCCGGCCCGATGGAAAGCAGCTTGCCGCAAACGGCGCCCGCTTCCGGATCGGCCTGGCCGGCTTCCACCAGAGTGCGGATAAAGCCGGGCCGCAGCAACACGTCCGGATTCAGCGTCAACACCCATTCGGCCTTGCTGGCGCGGATGGCGCGGTTCTGGGCCGCTGCGAAACCGAGGTTGCGGCTGCAGCCGATCACCCGCACCCGCTCGCCAAATGCGCCGAGGGCGGCCACAGTCCCATCGGTGGACGCGTTGTCCACCACGACGATTTCCAACGGTACGCCCTGTTGGCGAAGTACCGCTTCCAGGCAGCGCCGGATGTACCGCGCGCTATTATACGTGACGATGGCTGCACAGACGGTTGGGCCGGGCATGTAATTGAGCGTCTGTTACAAAGACCCGGCGCACCGCCGTTCCAACTACACCCGCCGCCAAAGTTCCAAAAAATATACTTTAAAAAAAAGTTGACCGGGGTGTAGTTGAAAAGCGAGTTTCTGGGTCTTAGTGGTGAGCAGTGTATGGCCGCGTTCCAAATGAGCGAGGAATTGGTGGGGATCTTGCGTCAGGAAGGCGCAGCGTCGGGGCTGCAAACTCAAGTAACTCAATTATTTGAGGAGGCCCGCGAGGACGTCTACCGGTACCTGATGACGCTTGGTCTGACGCCCTCCAGGGCGCAGGACGCCACACAGGAAGTGTTCCTTCGCCTTTATGCGGCGCTCAAAGGTGGCGAAGAAATCGAAAACCCCCGGGCCTGGGTGTTTCGCGTGGCGCACAATTGGGGTTTGAAGGTGCGCGCCGCCCACGCCCCGGAACACGCCTTCGACGCGGAACTGGAAGCCAGACTGGCCGCGCCGGCCAACAACGCGGAAGACGACCTGCTGGAACGCGAGCGCATGCTGCGCTTTCACCGCGCGGTGGAATCCCTGTCGGAACAACAGAAACGGTGCCTGTTCCTGAGGATGGAAGGGCTTCGGTATCCGGAAATCGCGGCGGCGATGGGCATTAGCGCTTCGGCCGTCAGCGAATTCCTGCGGCGCGCCATGGAGCGGCTCAAGAAGGTGCGGGATGAGTAGTTGGCCAAGCGGACATCCCGAAGAAGGCGTGCTGCTGCGCTCGCTCGATGGCGAGTTGCCGGCGCGCAAGGCACGGCAGGTCCGCAAGCACCTGGAAGCCTGCTGGCAATGCCGCGCGGAGCTGGAATCGCTCCAAGCCACGGTGGCCGATTGCGTCCGCTATCGCAAGCAGGTGCTGGGGGCGTTGTTGCCGGAAGCGCCGCAGGCCTGGCAGACTCTGGATCGCGGTTTCGACCGGGTGGATACGGAACTTGCCGCCGCGCCTTTCTGGAAACGTGTTCCGCGCCTGCTCCCGGTCTGGCAGTGGGGAACGGCGGCGGCGGTGGCCGCACTGGTAATCGTGGCAGTGCTCGAGTTCGGCCACACCCCCAGCGTGCAGGCGGCGTCGTTGCTCCAAAGAGCGGTGGCCGCGGCCACTGCGCGCCCCATGCCGGTTCGCACCATCAGTGTCCATATGCGCTCCGGCTTGCCGGTGCTGCACACCGTCGGCGGTTCCGCGGGAAACTATTTGCCGCTGCCGCCCGACATTCATATGGCATTCCAGGCGGCCCACTTCGACGATGCGGACCCGCTCAGCGCGCGCGCCTTCCAAGCCTGGCGCGACAGCCTGCCGCGGAAGACCGACGACGTCGAAACAGAACCGGCCGCGGAAGATCCGCACGAGCCCTGCTATCGCATCCGCACCGAGACGGCGGAAGGCGAGTTGGCCTCCGCCACGTTGTTCTTGCGCGTCGCGGATTTGGCGCCGGTGGAAAGCAGATTCGAGTTTCGCGATCAGAATTGGATTGATTTTACCCAGGTTATGGAGCCTCCCTTCCAACCCGACGGTTCTCCCGTTGCGATACCTCACGAGGCTCCCTTGCGGCCAGTCGTACCAAGCCGGCCGGCTGCACTTACGCCCAGGTCCTCGGCCTCGATTTCGGATGAACTGCAGGTGGTTACTGCCCTGCACCGGATCGGGGCCGACCTGGGCGATCCTGTGGAAGTCAATTTGACCGATGGCAAAGTGCTGGTGTCCGGTGCGGGAGTCTCGCCCGAGCGTCAGCGGCAAGTCCACGAGCTGCTGGATGGCGATGCAAACGTCGAAGTGCGTTTCTCGCAGCCGGAAGCGATGCTGATTCCGCCTCCCGCGGCGGCTCCGGCAACCGGCGGCGATACGGCCAATCTGGGGATTCAGACCCGCATCGAGAAGCAACTCGGCGGGCGCGCCGCCTTCGAGCGCTTCAGCACGCACGTTCTTGATGGTAACGAGGCCGCCATGTCGCACGCTTACGCGCTGCGCAGCGTGGCGGAGCGTTTTAAGGCTGAAAATGAAGTATCGATGGCCGCGGCGGACCGCGCGCAGCTCCATCAACTCGCACGCGATCACGTAACGGCGCTGGCGACTCAGGTGCGCGTGATGGAGAGAGCGCTGGTTCCGGTGCTGGCTGGCCTCGGTGGCAAAGCCGCGGCGGTGCCGTCCGCGCCTGCGGACAATGCCGCATGGCAGCAGGCCGCCGAAGACAGCTTCCGCGCTTCGCGGCGCCTCGAAGTGCTGCTCTCGGTTCTGCTCGGCGTTACGCCCGGCCAGAACGCGCCTGGCGATTTACCCTCGCAGGTGCTCTCCGCCATGGCCGATTTGCAAGCCGGCCTCGGCCGCTGCCAGAGCTTGTTGGCGCAGTAGCGCAGCGCGGCCACGCCTGAACTTCCGCGCACAATGCGTCGGCCCCTCGCTTCCGCGCCCACACCTCACACTCTATATCGAGAGCGTCCGCCCTACACTTCAGCCAGGCGTTCGGTAACGAAAAGCAGAGAGGCATCGCGCGGGAGAGCATGCGCTGCGAGCCGTAGGCGGCTCTTGCCGTCAATCGTTTAGCCAGCCCTTCGTTTTCTCACGCAACTGGACGCGACTTTCGGTGCAATGGGGCACCGTCGGCAGCCCTGTAACCACGGTGAAACGAAAGCCGTCATTACCAGTGGGTTGGTATGGGAATCTTTGCGGTTCCCGCCGACCTGGCCGGCGGGCGTAAATCCTCCGAGCGCCCGCCGATTCTTCCTTCAGCCCCGCGCTTTTCAAGAGCTTTCGCTCCCCCGCGCCGTTCCGGAGTGCGTCGATCGGCAACGCACGTTCCCACAAAACACTTGAGGCGGACCCCGTTACTGGAGCCCGCCTCAAATGCGTTCCGTCGAGAAACTTGGAAACCGTTCAGACCTTGCGCCGGCGGCGCAACGCGGCGGTGATGGCGCCGAAGCCCAGCAGCGCGCCGCCGATCAGCGTCAGAGACGCCGGCTCGGGAGCGGGCGGGTCGGGCGGGGCACCTGTGGCCGCCGAAATCTCGGTTAGTGCCAGGGTATTACTATCGGCTTCGCCGATGAACTTCAGGGTCGTTGATGTGCTGGACACGGTGAGACCCGTGACTATGTACTCTTGCCAGGTGGATCCCGTCTCGTTGAGGAGCGCGTCCACCTCGACGCCGTTCCAATAAACGTCCAGTGCATCGGTGCCTTCCCCAGGCCCTCCAGTATGGCCGGCGGGGTCATACCAGAAGGCCAGGTAATAGGTTTGTCCGACCACGGTCGTGAGGCTCTGGGAAATCGTTTCTCCTGTGGTGGTACTGAGGCAACCCGCGCCAGTACAGGAGTTTGTGGCGGCATAAGTTGTGGGCGCGCCGGTGGTGGCAGGATAAGCCACGTCCGTCACCGACCATGTCGTGCCCGTGCATGTGCCGGTGCAGGCGGTGGTGGTCCAGCCGCTGAAGCTGCCGCCGCCGGCTGAAAAGTCGCCGTTAGTAACGATGCTCGATGCGGCGGCGGATGTCGCCAACAACGCCGTCGCAATGCAAAATAGCAGAACGTTTCGAACCACAAAGCCTCCAACCGTACGCTCAGATGACCGGATCTCCAGAATACTCCGGACTCTCAATTAGTATACACTGGGACACCGAGTTCTCGGGATTTCGTCCAGTACTTGGGGCGCCGAATCCGTCATGGTACTAATAGCACCCCACCCCACCTGCGTCAGGAGCTTGGCGTTCGCCGTGGCTGTTCCACGCGCTTCCGCCGCCTGCGCTTACTCGACCTTACGCAATACCATGGCGGAGTTCTTGCTGCCGAATGCGATGCAATTGGCCACGGCGTGCTCGATGGCGATCTTGCGGCCCGTGGTTGGGATGTAGTCGAGGTCGCAATTGGGGTCGGGTTCGTCGATGTTGATGGTGGGGTGAACCACGCCATCGCGCATGGCGAGCAGGGTGGCAGCCACGCCTGCGGCGCCGCAGGCCCCTTGCGGATGCCCAATGAGGCTTTTCAACGCCGAACCGGGAAGCTTGTGAGCGTGCCCGTTAAAGGCCAGCTTGACGGCGCGCGTTTCAATGCGGTCGTTCAGCTCGGTGGACGTACCGTGATAGCTGATGTACTGCACATCGGCGGGGGCGATGCCGGATTCTTCCAGGGCCAGCCCGATGGCGCGCGCCGGCTCCTCGCCGCATTCTTCCAGCCGGACGCGATGGTAGGCCTCGCAGGTGGAACCGTACCCTGCGATCTCGCCGTAGATCTTGGCGCCGCGCGCGCGGGCCTGTTCCATTTCCTCGAAGACGAAGAACCACGCTCCCTCGGCGATCACGAAGCCGTCGCGGTCGCGCGAGAAGGGGCGCGAAGCGCGCTCCGGCTGGTCGTTCCAGCGGGTGGACATGATGCGCATCAATTGGAACCCTCGCAGGATCAGAGGGGCAAGGGGGGAATCCACGCCGCCCGCGACGATGGTGTTGAGCACGCCGCCGCGGATGTGGCGAAAGGCGTAGCCCATGGCGTCGGTGGAGGACGTGCAGCCGTTGGAGACGATGTGGCTCAGGCCGCGGAAACCGAACCGCATCGACACTTCGCTGGCCAGCGTGCCTATGGTCCCCGTGGGAATCGTATAGACGCTGCACTGCTTCAGGTGGCCGGTGTAAAACAGGCGGTATTGCTCCTCGGTGAAATCCTGGCTGCCGCCGCCGGAGCCGACCATCACGCCGATGCCGCGCAGTTCGTCCCGCGTCATGTGCGCCGGGTCCAGGCCGGCGTCTTCCACCGCTTCCGCCACGCTGGCCACTGCCAGCGGCACGGCGCGCGAGACGTGGGGCCGGTCTTTCGCGTCCACGTACTTCTTCTCGTCGAACTCTTCCGGCACCTGCCCGGCGACTTGCACCTGAAACGGCGTTGGGTCGAAACGCGCAATGCGCCTCACTCCACTGACGCCATTGCGGCTGGCTTGCCAAAAGGATTCACGACCGATTCCATTTGGGCTCACCGCGCCAATCCCCGTTACCGCCACGCGACGCATTTCTATGTTCTTGCCTTTCCTCGATTGCTCAGTATAGGCCGAATTGGATGACAGCGCACCAAAGGCCTAGACCAGCTCTACTTCGATCCGCTTTTGCGCGGCATCCAGCTTGACGATGCGAAAGCTGCGGATCTGCCCGGAGCGGGGCGCTTCGTCCCTGGTCGCTCCGCCGGAGGCTCCGCCTTTTTTCCACTTTGCTTCCAGCATGGAGGTGAGTGAAGAAAGGTCCGCTTTGTCGGCGGCCGGCTGCGATTCGGCGGCACCGGCTGGCTCATTCTGGATGCGGCAGGTAGCCGGCACTCCCTCGCCCAGCTCGACCCGGGCGCGGCCACCGGAGACATCGGTCATCCGCCCCGTTACCACGTCGCCCAGCTTGTGTTCGGCGATGTACTCGTCGAGGCCGGTGGGGACGAGCTGCTTCATGCCCAAACGCAGCCGGCGCTTGGCAACGTCGGCTTCCAACACCAGCGCCTTCACCGTTTGCCCGACCTTCAGCACTTCCTGCGGGTGGTTGATGCGCTTTTCGGCGCTGATGTCGCCCACGTGGACCATGCCCTCCACGCCTTCGGCGAGCTCGATGAACGCGCCGAACTTCTGCAGGCTGGTGACCTTGCCTTCCACCTGGGAATCCACCGGGAACTTCTGCGCCACTTCCGCCCAAGGGTCGCCCAGCACCTGCTTCAAACCGAGTGAGATACGGCGCTCGGCCTGGTTGACGCCGAGCACGGCCACTTCTACCTGCTCGCCGGCTTTGAGCGCATCGGCTGGTTTGCGCACCTTCTTCGTCCACGACATTTCGGAAAGGTGAATCAGCCCTTCGACGCCCTTTTCGAGCTCGACAAATGCGCCGAAATCGGCCAGCCGCGTAACCGTTCCCTGTACGCGGTCGCCAACCTTATACTTCTCGCCGGCCAGATCCCACGGATGCGGCTGAAGCTGTTTCAGTCCGATGGCGATGCGGCGCTTGGCGGCATCTACCTTGAGTACCTTGGCTTCCACTTCCTGGCCTGGCTTCAGCGCATCGGCAGGCTTATTGACGCGGCCCCAGGAAATGTCGGCCACGTGCAACAGCGCATCCACGCCGCCTATATCGACGAAGGCGCCGAAATCGGTCAGGCTGCGCACCGTGCCGGTTACGGTCTCGCCTTCCTTGACCTGGCTGTAGCGTTTATCCTTGGCCTCGCGCTCCTCGTCCTCGAGCACGGCGCGGCGGTCCACCACCACGTCTTCGTCGGCCGTATCCAGTTTGATGATGCGGCAGCGAATGTCCTGGCCAACCAGTTTCTCCACGTCGGCAGCTTCCCGCACGCCGGAGCGCGACGCCGGCATGAACGCGCGCACGCCCACATCCACGCTCAAACCGCCCTTGACGACCGCGGTCACTACCCCGGCGATGGGAGCCTTGTCGGCGAAAGCCTTTTCGAGTGCCGACCAGTCGCGCGGCCGCTCCACCTTCATGCGCGACAGTTCGTAGTAGCCTTCCGGATCGCGCCCCTTAATCGAGACCGGGATCCTGTCGCCGCGCTGGACAGTCTCTCCGACCTTGGTGAACTCCGCGATCGGCAGAATACCTTCGGTCTTGAAACCGATATCGATCAGAACCGACTCCGCGGTCACGGCCACCACCGTGCCATTGAATCCGCGACGTTCCTCACCGGCGTGGGAGCTCGTCCGCTCGTACTGCGAAAGAATGTCGGCAAACGACTCGCCGGGTTCGCTATTGATTTGGATATCCGGACCGGCAGACGGGTCCTGATCCAACATACTCGATTTGGGCATGAGACTTTCTACCTCATTGTGGCATAATGTAGCGGCGACAGTCTTGGCGGTTCTTCGTTTTTGCGGCGATGCCGCCATTCGGCTGCTCGCATCCGTTCATATGCCGCACCTTCCGCGAATCGTGGCCCGCTCGCTTCGCCTGGTCCAACCGCGGGATTTCGTGTGGCTGGTGCTGTTCGGCGTGCTGATCGCATGGCCGCAGAACGCGGGCGAAGCTCCTGAAATCGTCTTCCTGGTGGCGCTGGGCGTCGCTCAGGTGCTGGAGCCGAAGATTCCCGCCGAGCCGACCACCCGCAGCCGCGTGGTCTGGATCGCGATCAAACTGGCCCTGGCGTTCATGCTGATTGGATACACCGGCTCCATCAACAGCGTGTACTGGCCGGTGCTGCTGTTGCCGGTGGTCTCGGCGGCCACTGTGTTCGGGGTAATGGGAACCACGCTGTGCGCCGCCGCGGCCGGCGCGGCGTACCTGGTCTTCTTGTTCTGGGTGAGGGACCCATCCGAGGTCCTTGTCGACCCGGTCCCGCGCCTGGTGGTGTTGGCCATGATTGGCAACCTGGCCAACTCGGTGGCCGAGGACCTGCGCAGCCAGACCCGCAAATCGCGCGCCGCGGCCGAACAGCTCGCCGCGGCCAACGCCCAACTCCAGCAGGCCGAAGAAGAGCGGCGCCGCGTGGACCGGCTGGCCGCGCTGGGCCAACTTTCCGCCGGCCTCGCCCACGAGCTGCGCAATCCGCTCGGCACCATCCGCGCTTCGTCGGAGGTGCTGGCGCGCAGCCTGGCCGCGGAGAACGAAGTGGCGCACGAAGTGGCCGGCTTCATCGCCACCGAAGTGGACCGCTGTAACTCGCTGATCACACGCTTCCTGCAATTCGCGCGCCCGCTCCAACTGCAAGTCGCCCAGGCCGATCTGGCGCAGACGCTGGATCGCGCCGTGGCGCTGGCCGAGCGCGAGACGCCCGGCATCGCCTTCTATCGCAACTACCAGCCCGATATCGCGCCGTTCGCATTCGATGCCGAGCTGCTCGAACACGCTATCTACAACCTCCTGCTCAACGCCGCGCAGGCGAGCCCGCCCGGCGGCGCCGTAACGCTGAAGACGCGCGCGGCCGGCGGCAACGCGGAAGTCTCCGTGATCGACCGCGGCTGTGGCATCGATCCCGCCCAGCGCGACAGCATCTTCAACCCGTTCTTCACCACCAAGCCGGCCGGCGTGGGCCTCGGGCTGGCCATCGTTTCCAAAATCGTCGACGAACACGGCGGTAACATAACGGTGGAGAGCGAAGCGGGAAAAGGCAGCGTGTTCCGCGTGACGTTGCCGATGGAGGGCCGAACGGAGGAATAGGAACTCGGGCCGCTGTAGGCACCCGTTGTGGGGCAGCTTGGCAAGCTGCGGTCCGGTTGCCAACCGCCGCGCAGGATACCATCCTGCCCCACACACTGCGGCGCGTCCGGTGTGTGCCGCACATTTATGAAAAAACGCATCCTGGTCGTCGAAGACGAAGAGAAACTCCGCCGCGTGATCGAGCTGCAGCTCGTCTCCGGAGGGTTTGACGTCGATAAAGCCGCCACCGCCGAAGAGGCGCTCAAAGTGGTCGACCGCGCCGACCTGGTGCTCACCGATCTGAAGCTGCCTTCGATGGACGGCCTCGAGTTTCTCGGCGTCATCCGCCGGCAGAACGCGCATGTCCCCGTGATCATGATGACTGCATTCGGCAGCGTCGAGACGGCGGTGCAAGCCATGAAGGCCGGCGCCACGGATTTTCTGCTCAAGCCGTTCGGACTCGATCATCTGATGCAGGTGGTCGGGAAGGCGCTCGAAGTGCGGGCGCTGCGCGAGGAGAACCGCGAGCTGAAGGCCGAGCTCGGCCGCCGCTATGAGTTCGACAACATCATCGGCCGCAGCCCGGCGATGCAGGAGATTTTCGCGGCCATCGAACGCGTGGCTCCCACCCGCGCCACCGTGCTTTTGGCCGGCGAGAGCGGTGTCGGCAAGGACCTGATCGTCCGCGCCATCCATTTCCACTCGCCGCGGCGCGACCGCCCGCTGGTGAAGATCAATTGCAGCGCCATCCCGGAAAACCTGATGGAGAGCGAATTATTCGGCTACGAGAAGGGCGCCTTCACCGGCGCGCAAACCTCCAAGCCCGGCAAATTCGAGCAGGCCGATACAGGCACGGTCTTTCTGGATGAGATCGGCGACGTGCCGGCAGCCATTCAGGTGAAGCTGCTGCGCATCCTGCAGGAACGCGAGTTCGAACGGCTGGGCAGCAATGTGACGCGCCGCATCGACGTGCGCGTGGTGGCCGCCACCAACCAGGATCTGCGCGCCGCGCTCGAGCAGGGCACCTTTCGCGAAGACCTGTACTACCGCCTCAACGTGGTGCCGCTCAACATCCCTCCGCTGCGCGAGCGCAAGCAGGACATACCGTTTCTGGCCAACCACTTCGTACACAAACTGGCACCGGAAAACGGATGCCAGGTCGAGCGCATCACCGATGCCGGCATGGAAAAGCTGATCGCTTACTACTGGCCTGGCAACGTGCGCGAGCTCGAGAACGTAATCGAACGCAGCCTGGTGATGTGCACGGGCACGGCTCTCGATGCCGTCGATATCAAGATGGAAGCCGACCGTCGTCCACGTTCGCAGACCGATCCGCATTTCCTGCCCGACGGGTTGACGCTCGATGCGTATGAGCAGGAAATCATCCGCGAAGCTCTGCGCCGCGCCGACGGCAATAAGAGCCAGGCAGCCAGACTGCTCGGCCTGACGCGCAACGCCTTGCGCTACCGCCTCACCCAGATGGGCCTGGAATCGTAGCGGCGGGTGTGCGGCAGTCACTGCCACCGGCCAACCGTCGATTGCAGCGGAACGGGACTGGCAGGAGGCGCGGGCATACGTGGATCGGCGAAGACTCGACTCCGGCTTATGCCGATTTGCGAAGAAGCGCTGGGCGAGATTCGAAGCGGAGTGTAGATCCGCTCGTGCCAGCGCGGCTCAGATTCGTTCGGCCCAGCGATCCCGCCTTGATAGAGAGGCTGAAACGCCGGCAGGCCAGTTCAAGTCAGCACCGCAACGGAACCCAAGTGGATTAGCCCCGCTGATTCGAGCTTGGAAGCGACACAGACACTTATATATGATGGACACAATGTCGGAATTTCACTTCTACGAGCCTTCGAAAGGGCACGGCCTGCCGCACGATCCATTCAAGGCGATCGTCGCGCCGCGACCGATCGGCTGGATCTCGACTCGAGACGCGGAAGGCCGCGTGAATCTTGCGCCGTACAGCTTTTTCAATGCTGTGTGCGACCACCCTCCAATGGTCATGTTCAGCTCGTCTGGCTGGAAGGACACGGTGTCCAATATCAAGGCGACCGGCGAATTTGTCTGCAATCTTGTCACCCGTCCGCTTGCGGAGAAAATGAACCGGACGTCCGCCGCCTTGCCGCGTGGCGTCGGCGAATTCGAGTTCGCGAAACTGGACGCAGCTCCGAGCCGGCTGGTAATGCCGCCGCGCGTCGCGGAGGCCCCGGCGGCGCTTGAATGCAAGCTAGTGCAAATTATACAGTTGCATGGCGCTGACGGCTCAGCGCTCGACCAGTACCTGACGATCGGAGAAGTCGTTGGCATACACATCAATCGCGCTTATCTCAAGGAAGGAATCTTCGACCTTCTGGCGACGCATCCCATTCAGCGCGCGGGTTACACCGCGGATTACACCGAGGCGACGACGGGCTTCAAGATGAAGCGGCCGCAATGAAAGGGTTGACCATCTGAATCCCGCAGGCTCCGATTCCGCGGGTGTGAACTCAGGCAAGGACGTCTGTTGGCAATTCGAAACTGGCCCTTATACGCGTCAGCGATCCCTTCCCGCAAGTCGGCCGGTTTCCTGCACGGCCGGCAACGCAGCCCGAACGCTCATCTGCCAGAATCGGCCTTCTTGGGAGTTGGGGCGCGCACTTCTGCGGAATAGGCTATTTCGGAAACTTGATAAGAGCGACAGGTTTGGTCGCGCGACTCTTCAGGGAAGGCAACCTTCACGACCACGATCCTCGGACGCGCTTGTCGAAACCACATTTTGGGGTGAGGGCGTGACAAGACCAACTGGGCCGACCGTCCGGCATTGCTGAGGCTAGTCAGTAAGTCCTCGATCGAATCTGTCAAGCGGATCTCCTCGTCCGCCGCCGCGCCTCCTTCCGAAACCATCCGTGACCTGGTTGCGTGCAGTTGGCAATCGGCCCACCATTCCTTAACTCATTCGTTGAGCGATACATCGAGCAGCGTACTGTCGACGCCCAGCGGCGTCCCGCCAGAACTTCGACCGAGCCCTCAATCTTCGCTTGCGTTCATTGGATGGTTACTGCGACGGCATTCGTCTGCTGTCCATCCGCGGTCACAACGATGTTCACGCTTCCTTGCCCTGCCAGCGCCGGAGGTAGTGGGCCGATGTTCACCTGGTCCTCTCCCACGAATCCCGGCGCGGCCCCGGCGTATAGCTTCGGCACGCTCAAGCCGCCCACCGTCACGGTGACTGTCTTGGCGTTTCGGATACCAGTGCCGTACATTTCCAGATAGATCTGTTCCGTGGACGGCCCGAGACTTACGGCCAAAGGAACCACTTCTCCGTCCACCACCTGCCACACCGGCTGTAAAGGTTGCTGCGTGCCGGAAATCACCGGCAAAACCCAGGCCGCCACCAGCCCCGAGCCATTTAACTCGAAGATCCCCGGCGAAACGCTTCCGACTTGGATAACTGCGGACTGAGTAGTCCCACTCTCACTCTGGATCTTCACCGTCGCTGTGCCTGTGGCCGTGCCCGCCGGAACCTCGAAATTGATCTGCGACGGCGAAACGTAGAACAGGGGAGCCTGACGCAAGACGCCGGCTGAGTCTGTGACGGTCACTGTGTTACCATCCAGCGACATCGGTGGCGAGGTCGCCACCGACGCCGTTCCGGTGGCTAAATCTGTGCCATATACCGAGAGGATGGATTCCGTCGCGAAGGGTTCGACTTGTCCAGTCGGGGCCAATGTGACTGTCAGTCCGCCGATCTTCACGACAAAGCCGTGGTAGCAGCATAAGCTGTTGCTGGAGGTCGTCTGGAATGCACCGGGGGATGTGATCAGGTTCGGACCGGTGTTATTGCCGGCAAGGTAGATGTCGCCGGCGGCGTCTACTGCCAGCCCGGCCGGACTCGCGGTGTCGAGCCCACTGGACCCAATGCGCGTGGAAAACAGCAGGTTAGCGCCCGTGGGGTCAAGCTCGGCGACGATTACGTCCATCTGCCCGCCGCTTGGGGCTGGCTCAACCGGATTGACCGACGGGAAACCGGATCCGGCTTCTTGTCCCATGATATAGACGTTCCCGTTCCCATCCAGTTGGATGGGTCCCGTGAAGTACAGCGCGTCGCTTCCATCGGACTTGGCGCCTCCCACATAGGTGGACCAGAGGATCTGGGTAGCGGTCGGATTCAGTTTGGTCACGTGGGCTGCCGCGCAGTTCTGCCCATTCGGCCCGCAGACGGTCGAATAAGCGCCGCTCGTCACGGGAAAATCCTTAGAATTTGTATATCCTACAATATAGGCATTGCTGGCACCATCGATGGTGATGCCGCTGACGAAGTCGCCTGTATTCCCAGTTTTCCCGCCAAGGTAGGTGGAGTAGGCCAGCGATGCCCCACCGGCGGGAGTAACGGGATTGAACTTCGCAATGAAGCCGCGCCAGGCTTGCACATAGGTTGCTGGGTTGCCCAAAGGAGCACCGGTGGGCTGAATCACGCCGGCGGTTGTCGGCAGGTTGCTAGCCATGGTCTCGCCGACCAGATAGAAATAGCCATTCGAATCTACCGCGATCCCGGTGCCATACGTATCGCCGCCGCAGCCGATGGTGCACTGGAAATTCAAGTCGCCGAAGAGAGTGGAATAGAGCAGGTGGGCGCCGGTGGGATCGAACGCCGCGACGAAAGCGAATTGGGGGTCGCCTCCGACAGGTTGGGTTCCACCGATTACCGCGCCGCTGGTTGTTGGAAAGCAGGATTGGAACGTATAGGGTTGGCCTCTGTAGCAGGCCTCGTTCTCATTGCCGGCAATGTAGGCGCGGCCGGTGCCATCCACGGCAATGGCGGTTGCGTACGCCCACGAGCCGTTGCCGCCAAGAAACGTCGAGTAGACAAGGCCCGTGCCGGTGGGATTCAGCTTGGTCACAAATGCGGACGTGTTAGAGGAGTTGCAGTCGGAGGAATTCTGGACAGGCGCCCCTGTGTTGTTGGGAGCTGGGGAGCAGACTGTCTGGTACGCTCCGTTGGTTACCGGGAAGTCGGGTGAGTCTGTCTCACCGGTCACGTAAGCATTGCCATTGGAGTCCACCGCAATGGCGTAGGCGTAGTCATAGCCGTTGCCGCCCAAATAGGTGGAATAGACCAGCGAGCGGCCATCCGGACTGAATTTCGTAACAAACGCCGAAGGCCATTGCCCGGGACTGACGGGCGGTATCTTTGCCGGAGGCGCGCTTTGATAAGGGTCCTGAGTGGGAAAGTCGATCGAGTAAGTGTAGCCCGTCACATACGCGCTGCCCGCGCTGTCCACCGCGAGACCTTGTGACGTACCGTTCGGACCGTTATCGGTCGGACGTCCGATGTGATCGGTGGCGCTCCCGGCAAGATAACTGGCATAGCTGAGCACGGGATCGACGATCAGCTCCTTCGAGTGGTCGTAGCTGCCAAGCCGGAAGCCTATCTGGTTCCCAGCCACTACGAACGACCCTTCGACTCTGGTCTTCTTGTCCCCATCCTTCTGGTACAGCACAGGCTTCTTGAAGCTGGCCCGGCCGTTGAATGCACGCAGAGCCAAATTGCCCTCTGCGTCGACGCTGGCGCCCGCGCCGTCGATCCGCCAGGCGATGTGGCTGGCGTCGGCGCCGGGGGCGATCACAAAGTCGTACTCCAACTGGCGCTGATTACCGTAAAAGACCAGATCCACGCCAGGGTAGATCTCGGCATAGTTGACCTTGCCATAGGTCGGGATGCCGGAGCGCCAGTTCTTCGGGTCGTTGCCGATGAAGTAGCTCACCACGCCGGACTGGCGGACCAATCCTACTGCGCTGGCCTTGGCGTTTGCTCCGATCAGGTTCATGCGCACGGTGTCGACGGAGGTGGCTTCGGGTGTTCGCCCTGTCGCCGCAACCGACGCCGGCTGTTGCCGCTCCAGGTTCAGGACGACCTGGCCCGGAGCCAGGAAGAGCGCGTAGCCAGATCCGCGCGAGAGAAACTGAACCGTGGAGGCAGCCTGCCCCTGGTTCGGCTCGAAGCTCAATGGCACGCTCATGAGCTTCGCTTCGGCGCGATTCGTGGACATTGGGAGAGAGTGCGGATCTTCCGCCGGAAGCACGGGCGCTCCGCGACCGGCCTGCCGGGTAGCCGCCGGCTTCGCCTGCCGCTCGTTATCTTGCGAGGCCGCGGAGGCGTGCGGCGAGCCAAGCCCAAAGGAGATCGAAATTATCGCGAGCGCCGTTATTGCCCGAGGCGCACGCGCCCGGAATGCAACCGAAGAGCGTTCTCTGGTCATACTCGCCAACATCGATAATGACTTTGCCGGAACTGTTTCTCTCATGCGCCTCCATCCGAGCGGTTCACCGGCGATTATACATCCAACCGCCTTAACGGTAGCTGTTTATCTCATTTTCCACCCCTGGCGATTCCAGCGACCCAGGAACGGGCCGACCTTAGCTCCTCAGGTTCGCAACTGCGCGGAATCGTCTCATGGAAAGTGGCTTTTCAGAAGCCCCCCCGTTCGTCCGGTTTGCTTCCTCTCCGCCGCCGTCTATCCGGCTGACGCCGGCAGAGCCTCCATCCGCCGTACCATGCTTCCAAACAGGCCCAGTGTCGGATGCAGGTGTCGTCCGGGGCGAAACCACCCGCGTAGCCCGACGGCCCAATCTTTCGGACGCCGCGCATGCATACAAGAGCCCATCACTGAGGCACCGCGGGGAAGGCTCCCAATGCTTCATTAGTCCCCGCAAGCCCGCTTTCCTCCACTCAACTTCCCTGGCTAACCAATCACCTGGGTCAAGGATCGCTCGTTCAGGCGAGAGCTTTTCCGTACAGTACGAGCAGCCGGCCCCACGCCTTCTCGGCCTGTGCCTCGTTGTAGACCCGCGAATCCGGCGGGCACCAGCCGTGCGCGGCGCCGCTGTACACTTCGATTTCCGCGGGCAGGTTCGCCTTGGCGAACGTCTCTTTCAAGATGTCCTTATCTGTAGGTGAACGGGAATCGTCGTTTTCGGCGATCGCGATCAGGAACTGCGCCTTGCTTGTCGCAGCCTGAAGGTGCGGACTATTCGGCGCGGCTGTCACCAGTCCGCCGCCATGGAATGAGGCGACCGCTCCCACGCGGTCGGGGACGGCAGCGGCAGTACGAAACGCGATCGGGCCGCCCATGCAGTACCCTTGTGTGCCCATCTTCCGGTTCTTGGCGACCGGCGATTGCCCGTCCAGCCACCCGATGAATGCCTTCGCATCCGTAATCTGCGTGGTCTCGTTCAGACCCTGCGCAAGTGGCATCACTTGCTGGATCGGAGTTGCGCTGCCGGCCTCTGCAGTCGGAGCTTTCTTGACGCGATAGAACGGATTCACCACCAGCACCGAATACCCGGACTCGGCAAGCCGCTTGCCCATCTGGCGAAATGCGGGCCGCAGTCCGAAAATGTCCGGCCACACGAGAATGCCCGGGGCCGTGCCGTTCGAAGGATGCACGAAATAGCAGTCTGCGACGCCGTCCGGTGTTTTCACGTTCACCTCCGATTCCGTCACGGCAACCGCGTTGGCGATTTTCGGCAACATCATGGCCACACCTGCTCCCAGCATGATGCCAAATTGCTTTCGCGTTACCAAGCCGCGAGCTTCGTACTCTTGCCGGTCGTTCTCGAAATGTTTCTCATCACACATAGTTCCTCTCCTTAAAGGACTTCTCTGGTTGCGCGACAGACCCCAGGCATACCGAATTATTCTATACTGTCCGTCCCGCTGCCCGTGAGGTTGAACTGCTTCGGGGTTAAACTGCTTCGGGACGTAATGGGAACAGACGCATTTCCTGCGCAAGCCATGCGGCGTCAGATTGGTGGACGCCACTCTCCCGGCGTATCCCCATGGCGCCGTGCTCTCCACCATTCTGGGCGCCGAGCGGGCTTCCATCTTCGAGCTGCTGATCTCCAGCGGCCACGTCGACGAGCTGGCCGACCCATCGCAGATCGCCGGCCCAAAAAGCCAGCCCGGAAATCCCCGCCAAAGACTATTGGAATGCGATGCGCATACGCCGCCTGCTGCACGATGCAATCCAGTTGATGTAAGGCGAACTCGATGCCGTCGTCGGACCCGCCCGCACAGGCATCGCTCCCAAAGGTCGATCAGCCGACATGTTCACCGCAAGCTGCCCTATCTGACATGCTGAATGCCTCGCCACAGGGATGCTGGCGAATTGGTGCACGCCCCTCAGTCATCTGCGGAGCGCGGAGTTCGTGGAGGGGATAGGGATGGCAACGGTACTGATCACGGGAACCAGTTCTGGAATAGGACTGGCTACCGCGTTAGAACTTGGCAGGGCAGGCCATAAGGTCTTTGCCACCATGCGCAATCCTACGCGCGCCCCGGAACTGGGCGAACGGGCGTCTGCGGAGGGACTGCCGATTTCCATTCTCACCATGGATGTCGATTCCGACCGGTCCGTCTCGGCCTGCTTCGCGGCAGTCTATCGCCAGGACGAGCGAATCGACGTTCTGGTCAACAATGCCGGAGTGGAACGGCACGGCTCGATCGAGGAACTTTCCATGGCGGACATTCGCGCCACCATGGAGACCAACTACTTCGGGGCGCTGCGCTGCATCCGCGAGGTGCTGCCGCAGATGCGCGAGCGGAGGAGCGGCTGCATCGTCAATGTGACTTCCGTGGCGGGAAAGATCGCCTCTTCGCCGCTCGGCGCCTATGCGGCATCGAAATTCGCGCTCGAGGCCGTCAGCGAAGCGCTGGCGCAGGAGATGAAACCCTTCGGCGTGCGTGTCGCCATTGTGGAGCCCGGCATCATCGACACGCCGATGGCGCATGCCATCGACAGCCCGCCTCCCTCGCGGTACCGTCAGCCCAGGCACATGGCCGCATTGTTTCAGGCGTCGCTGGAGCATCCGGCGCCGCCGTCAATCGTCGCTACGTCAATCAGAACCGTGATCGCAAGCGGTACCTGGAAACTGCGCCACCCAGCCGGACCGGATGCCGAGCTGTTTCTGGCCTGGCGAGCCGCCATGACGGATGAACAGTGGATCGACTTCAATGCGCTCGACACCGAGAGCTTTCGGAAACGCGTGAAGAACGATTTCGGCCTCGACCTCAAGCTCCTAGCCGAAGACGCACCCCGAGCCTTCAGAACAGCAGCGGACTGAACACGCAGTTGTTGCTCGGGGAACCACGCAATCCTTCGCCTCGGTGCCGGCGTGAGACACGCCGAGTCACCATTCCGTCCCGCTCCAGACCGCGCAGTGTGTTCGTCTACACTTTCTGCGGGGTCCACCCTATGCGCAGGCGGGGCAGAACCAGGATGTCTCGTCCCGGCTGCTGTCAAGGCAAAGTAGAAATGTCCTATTTTGCCGCGGGACGAAGCGGTGCCCGACATACACAAAAGGCCTGGCATTCCCTCCATCGAGATCGTATTGCATCGCGGCCAGCCGTCAAGGCGTCTCTCCGGTGTAAAGGCAGGCGGCCTTGACGGCTCCAGGCTGCGATGCGGAGGGAATTCCTGACAGGAGGGAATGGCAGGACCCGGCCTGGCGGCAATCCGGCAAGATAGGACATCTCTGCTTTGCTCCGACAGTCCCATTTCGACTGCAAACGCCAGCGTCGCCTGCCCCATATACTAAAGGAATGGTTTGTGCTATCTGCCAGACGCGGCGGCCCGTGCGCCACTGCCCGGGAGTTCCTGGCGACATCTGCACGATTTGTTGCGGTACCCACCGCGAGGTCACGATCTCGTGCCCGCTCGACTGTGAGTACCTGCGAGACGCGCGCCAGCATGAGAAGCCCCCGCAGCTCGATGTCGAACAGTTGCCCAACCGCGACATACGGGTTTCCGAGGAGCTGCTCGAAAACAACCACGAGTTATTGGAATTCCTGAGCCGAAGGCTGGTGACGGCGGCGTTTGAGACCCCTGGTACAGTGGACAGCGACCTGCGCGACGCGCTGGCTGCGCTGATTCGTACTTACCGCACGCTGCAAACCGGAATTTACTATCAGACCCTCCCCGAGAACGCGATAGCGGCGAAGATTTTCCGCAGCGTGGAGGAGGCTGTAGGGGCATTCCGCCAGGAGGAAACCACCCGGCTTGGGATGTCCAAGACCCGCGACTCGGACGTGCTGGCTCTCTTCGCGTTTCTCGAGCGGCTGGAATTGGACCGAAACAACGGCCGCCCGCGCGGACGCGCCTTCCTCGATCTGCTCCGAGGTCTTCAGCCGGAATCTTCCGGCGGCGAATCGGACTCGTCGCCGATTGTGCTGCCTGGATAAGGCGCAGCGTGCATTTCCTGAACTTGAAACGCGCGTTTTTTTCCGGTACTCACCACGTGACCGGAGAATTTTCTGCCGCCGTTGACTTCCAGATCGACGGGCCTGCCCATGGGATGATCGAAGGTCAGCAATTGGCCTTCCTCGAGCACCAGCAGGTCGTGCACAGTGAGCGTGGGTCCGGTCAATCGTGCCTCCATCGTCAGTGAGGCTTCGCGCAAGTAGCGCAGAACCCGCGACTGCTCCATCATGCTGGCGTGGGTTTTGCGCAACGACCATTGCTGGTCGAACTTCTGGCGCATCATTTTGATCACGATCGACGGCATGGCGATATTCATCATGCCTACCGTTTCGCCGATGCGCACCTCGACCGCAACCGCCACCACCGCCTCGTTCGGCGCCAGAATGTGCAACAACTGCGGCTCGGTTTCCATCGCGGCGACGGTGAAGTCGACCGCTGTGACCACTTTCCATGCTTCCCGCAAATCCTGGAGGATAATGCGCAACAGGCCGTCCAGCAGCTTCTGTTCAATTTCCGTGATGTCACGCTGAATGTTAATGGTGGTCTTGCCCGAGCCGCCCAGCAGCATTTCCAGAATGGGAAAGACCAGCGAGGGGTTCAGTTCCAACACTCCTTGACCGTCGTAAGGTTTCAACCCTAGCGAAACCATGCACGTCGGAGAAGGCAAGCCGTCGAGGAACTCCGCGTAGGATAGCTGCTCGACGCTCACCAGGTTGACGGCCAGATAGGAACGCAGGTACGCCGAGAGGCTGGAAACGAGGTTGCGGACGAACGTATCGTGAAGAAGATGGATCGCCCGAACCTGGGACTTCGGAATGCGATCCGGCCGCCGAAAGTCGAAGCGGACAGCCGGCACCTCCCGCTTCCGTTCTTGCGCGTTTTGGAATACGGCGTCGATTTCCTGTTGCGAGAGTTGCCGGCCCAAATTCTGGCTCCTGCCAAAGAGATCGGCCCTTTCGGACGGAACTGTAGACCATCCTCGCAAATGAAATTCGTCCCGATTCCCGCTAATGAAATCGCCCAAAACTCCGATAAATGGATTGTAGGGAAACGAATGGAATCCGACGTCTTGGTAGTGGATGATTCCGCCGCAATCCGCAAGATTCTGCAGCGCGTGCTGCGCCAGACCGGCATGGCAATCGGAACCATATTCGAAGCTGGCGATGGGCAGGAAGCGTTGCTGATCTTGAACAGCCAGAAGATCGGCCTGGTGCTTTCGGACATTAACATGCCGAAGATGGATGGCATTCAATTGCTGGCTGCCATCAAGGGCGCCCCCGCGTGGCATGGCATCCCGGTGGTCATGGTCACCACGGAAGGCGGCGAGGCCAAAGTCGGCGAAGCGGTTCGGCTGGGCGCCGCCGGCTATGTCCGCAAACCGTTTACGGCCGACCAAATCAAGGAGAAGCTGGCGGGTTTCCTGCCAGCGGCGATGCCGTCATGAACCTGAAGGATCATCTTGTCCAGTCGCTTTCACAAGCGGTCGAAGCGGTGTTCTCCACGATGCTGGGCGCCTGTGTCGTGCCTGGCGCGATCACGTCTGAAAACGGTGCGCCCGACGCCCATGATGGCGTCCTCTCGTTTATCGGAGTGGCGGGAAACTGGGCCGGCACCGGGTCTGTGTCCTGCTCGCCGGTCGTGGCGTGCCGGATTTGTTCGCAGATGCTCATGACCGAAGCCACGGCCGTGAACGAAGACGTGCTGGACGCGGTCGCCGAGCTGACAAACATGATTATCGGTTCTGTGAAGAACGACCTCGAGCTGGAACTGGGCCCTCTCGGGTTGAGCATCCCGACGGTAGTTTTCGGCAAGAACTTTCGAACCAAGAGCGCCGGCCACGCCGAATGGATCGTTCGGCGCTTTGACTGGGACAGCGATGCGTTCGAGGTCCGTATGTGCCTGGCGCCCAGCGAACACAAGGCCGGCTTACAGCCACACACGCTGGAGCCGCTCAACCAAATGGGCGCCTGAGCGATCGCACACAACAAAATGTCTGCCGCGACATATCACGACCTCACGGCCGCCGCACGAAGCGCGCCGTCAACGATCCGGGATTTCGCGCTACTCAACCTTCCCGCATTCGCGATTTCGGGGTTTCGAGTCGGGCGTGCGCTCAGCAGGCTACTGAAGAAGTACGAATGCGGATTCTGGAGCCACTGAGGAATACAGAGGAACACGGATAAGCCAATTCTCTTCAATCTCTCTTTGTCCATCTGTGTTCATCGGTGGCCCTTCGTGTTTTGGCGTTGTTCAACAAGCTCATCGGCCCAGGGTAATCCTCGAGTTGTGGAATGCCGACCCGGTTCGCCTGGCCCCGTCGTCGTCCAATAACAGAGTATCGATGGTACCGCACGGGCGTAATTCGTTAGCGGTCCGTCGCTGTCGAGCTGCGCGCCACCCGGCAGGACAGTTCCAGCTACGGATCGGTCGTCGCACCGGTGTCGCCTCGCAGCCGCGCGGCAACGTCCAGATCGGCGCGCGCGGACGATTCACGCCCCAGCAGGGTGAAGACGTGGCTGCGGAGGATATAGAGGTGCGGTTCGCCAGGGGCCACCCGAATCGCCTCCGTGAAGTCCTGCAGCGCGCTCTCGGCGGCGTTCGGTTCTACCAGCCGAATCTGGCCGCGGTACTCGCGCGCCTGCCAGAGATGGGGGCTCAGCCGCAACGCTTCATCCAGCAACGCGATCCCCTGTGCGGTCTCGCCCAACGCCGCCAGCCGGATGGCCTCATCGAGAAAGGTGGCGGAATCCGGAATAGGGGGCCGGCTCTCTCGCCCGGCAAAGTAGAGATACGCGGCGGCAGCCAGACACAGGCACGCTATGGCTGGCGCGCCGTCGAACCCCCAACTGCCCACAAACAGCCTGCTCGCCACTGGCAAACTGGCAAACAGAATCGCCAGCGCCAGCGCCGCCCGGCACCATTGGCGCGCCCGTGAGGGCCATGCGTCCGCGGGCGGCGGCACATCCTCATCATGCTGTGCACCAGGCATGATTTCACGATACCCCTTCCCGCTCCGCCAGTCGCCGGCATCGTGCCATGCCCTCGACCATTCGAGCGACGATGGACCATTCGCTTCGAACATATCGCAGGAAACATTCTCGGCTAAGTCTCGCGGCCAATCGGCACGGGAGAAACGCAGCGCAACTCCATGCCGCTGTGACTCATCTGGAAAACCCGCCCGCCTCTTACAATAGATTATCGGGCGATGTCTTTGGAAGACCGCTGGCGAAGCCGGCCGGCTGCCACCAGCGCGAGAACCAGCACAGCGTCCACGCCGTAGCGCAACGCCCCGGCAGGATGCAGCCAGCGCACGATCGCCGGATCGGCCAGCACCATATCGCCCGCGACGATCCCCAGAATGGCGACACCCAGATAGACCAGCGTCGGAAAACGGTTCATCAGCTTCATCAGCAGGTTGCTCGCGAACACGACAAACGGAATGCTGAGGCAGAGCCCGAAAACGAGCAGCGGGACGTTTCCCTTCGACGCGCCGGCGATGGCCAGGATGTTATCGACCGACATGGTAAGGTCGGCCATTGAGATGTACCAGACCGCCTGCCACAACCGGCGCGCGGCGGGCACGCGGCCGGACCGGACGCTGGCGTCGCGCAGCACCCGCCAGGCGATCCACAACACGAACAAGCCGCCCGCCATTTGCACATATTCGAAGCGCAGCAGTCGCGCCGCCAGCACCGTCAGCGCGATACGAAACACCACGGCCAGTGCCGCACCTAGCGCCACGCCCCAGCGGCGCTCGCGCGCCGGCAGCGCGCGCGCTGCCAGGGCGATCACCAACGCATTGTCGCCGGCTAGCAGCAGGTTAATCAGAACGATGTACAGGCCGCCGAGCACAAAGGGGATGGTCAGCATGCTGCCCCTTAGGCCGGCGCGACCGGACGCGGGCCCAGTCGCCCGGTGCGCGCAAAGTAGCGCCGTGCCGCGGCGGCATCGCGGAGGATGCGCGCTTTCAGCGCCTCAGGATTTGTGAACTTGCGCTCCTCGCGTACCCGCCAGAGAAACTCCACGGAAATGCGCCGCGGGGCTTCGCCCATCGGCGGATCGAGCAGGAAGGTCTCAATCGTCAATTGCGTGCTGTCGCCAAAAGTCGGCCGGTAGCCGATGTTAGTAATGGAATCCCACGCGCGCGCGGTCTCCAGGTCGTGCGTGCGCGTGACGTAAACGCCGATCTTGGGAATCAACTCGGCGCCGGCGGCGAGGTTCAGCGTGGGCACGGTGTGGCGGGAGCCGATGCCGCGGCCCGCGACCACTTCGCCTTCGAGCGCATACGGCCGTTCCAGCCAGCGCGCGGCCAGCGCCACTCTACCCTCGTCCAGCAGACTGCGAACCGCGCTGCTGCTCACCGCGCGGCCGCGGCGCGTCACCGCGGGCACAATCTCGGTTTCGAATCCCAGCCGGCTGCCGAGTTCGCGCAGCGTCTCCACGTTGCCGGCGTGATCGTGACCGAAGCGGAAATTGTCACCCACCAGAACGGCTCGCGCTCCCAGGCGGCTGGCCACGATCTGCCGCGCGAATTCTTCCGGAGTGAGCCGTGCGACTTCGGCGGTGAACGGCAGAACCAGTGCCTGCTCGATGCCTTCGTCCGCCATCAGCGATGCGCGGCGCTCGGGCGGCGTCATCAGCCGCGGTGCGCGCTGCGGCGCCACCACGCGCGCCGGATGAGGATCGAACATTAGCACCGATGCCTTCCAGCCGCGCTCTTGGGCAATCTGTTTCACGCGCCGCAGAATGCTCCGGTGGCCGGTATGGACGCCATCGAAGTTGCCGATGGTGAGCGCGCTGGGACCGAAATCCGCGGGCACTTCATCCAGGCTTCGATAGAGCCTCATGGCACGCCACCGTCAACCACGATTTTCATCCCGTCATAGGCCAGCCGGATGTGCGGCGGCAGCAGGCTTTCCGCGCGCTCATGCCCCAGGTCGTGGCAGAGGTGGGTGAAGAAGGCGCGCCGCGGCGCCAGCCGCTCCACCGTTTCGAGCGAACGCGCGACGGTCGAGTGCGTGGGATGCGGCTTGTGCCTCAGCGCATCCAGAAACAGCACGTCCAACCCGCGCAACAGGTCCATTGACGATTCGGGAATGGCGCTGTGATCGGTAAGATACGCCGCTGCGCCAAAGCGGAAGCCGTAAATCGTCCGGCTGCCGTGCACAACCGGCACCGGCAGAAACGGTAAACCAAACAGGTCCAGAGCGCCACCGTCAATCGGCCGCGGATCGAGCTGTGGCACCCACGATTCCTGTTCCTCGGCAGCGAATATGTAGTTGAACACGCGCTGAATGTCCGCCATGGTATCCGGCGCCGCGTAGATCGGGATGCTCCCCTTCTGCCGGAGATTGAACGGCCGCACGTCGTCCAGGCCCATGATGTGATCGAAGTGCCCGTGGGTGAACAGCACCGCGTCCACGCGCTCCAGACGCGCCCGCAGTGCCTGGGCGCGAAAATCCGGCGTGGTGTCGATCACCACGCGGCGATCCTGGTAGCTCACCAGCACGGAAGGGCGCAGCCGGTTGTCTCGCGGGTCGGTCGAGGTGCACACCGCGCAATGGCACCCCAGCGTGGGGACGCCCACACTCGTGCCCGAACCCAGCACGGTGATCTTCAGCGGCGCCGCCATTCAAGCTTTCGCCTGGGCGGCCGCTTTGGCCAGATCCTCGGACACCTGCACGAAACGGAAGCGCAGTTCGGTGAGGGAGTTTTCGAGCAGCCGCTGCTCCTCCAGGCTCAGGTTACCCTTGGTCTTTTCGGTAAGCACGCCCAGCATATCGATGGCGTGGCGGGCCAGGTCGAGATCCGGCTTCTGGTCTTCCTCCTCGCCATACGGCATCAGCCCCAGGTGCACCTCCGCCTGCGTGCGCAGGGAAAACACGAGGAAAGTGAATGAGGCGGGCGGCAGAGGCATGTGAAAATCCTCCTGCGGCTTCGGATTGTTTTCGGTGTCGCTCATCAAATGTATTTTACCTTTTCAGTTTCGCCTCCAGCGCCGCCTTCACGCCGGGCCATTCGGATTCGATCACGCTGAAGTAGACCGAATCGCGATAGCTGCCGTCGGGGTAGACCATGTGGTTGCGCAGCGTGCCTTCCTCGCGGGCGCCTATGCGCGCGATGGCGCGGCGCGAAGCCTCGTTGCGCGCGTGCGTCTTAAACTCGACGCGGATGCAGCCCAGCGTCTCGAACGCATGGCGCAGCATCAGGTACTTGGCCTCGGTGTTGATGCGCGTGCGCTGCCACGCGGGCGCCACGAATGTCCCTCCGATTTCCAGTTTGCGGTTGGCCTGGTCGATATTTAGGTAGCGCGTGCACCCAATCACGCGTCCCGAAGCCCGCTCGACGGTGGCAAACGGCAGTGCGGAGCCTGTGTCTCGCAGCCGCAATGCGTCTTCGATGTAGCCGCGCATATCTTCGGGCGTCGCGATCCGCACCGGCGTCCAGCGCCAGAGCGCCGGGTCGAGCCCAACCTCGCAGAGCCCGGCGTGGTGCTCGATCGACAGCGGCTCCAGCCGGACGGCTTCGCCGGTGAGAGCAATCGGCGCAAGGGGCATCCCCACATTCTACGGCGTTGGGTTGCCTCCCAGCACGGTTTCGCGTAATCTGAAGGCGATGGAAGTCCGCTTCACCCCCGAGCAGGAAGCTCAGCTTTCGCAGATCGCGACCAACGCAGGCACGGAACCGGAGCGCCTGGTGCAGGACGCCGCGTTGCGACTGCTGGAAGAAGATGCGCACTTTCGCGCCGCCGTGCGCTAGGGAGTTGAACAAGCCAACCGAGGCGAGTTCGTCGAAGAGGCCGAAATGGACGCCCGGCTAGAGCAAATGCTGCGTCAATAGCGTGCGCATTCGATGGACGCCTGCCGCCACCTCGGACCTCGAACACATCAACGATTGCCTCAGGGACCGGATCCCCAATATCGCCAACCGACCTTGCGCAAACTGTATGGAACCATCCGGTCTCTCAAGGAATGGCTGCATCGGGGCCGGCCCGGCCGCGAGGACGGCACTCGCGAGCTGTTGTTTCCGCCGCTGCCCTACGTCGCGGTGTATCGCGTGAAGGATCAGAGCATCGAGGTGCTCCGCATCTACCACGCTGCCCAGCACCGCCCCTGATCCCAGCGCGTCATCGATTCGCCCTTCGTCACCGCTGGCTCAACCCGCCATCCACGGCGAGCAACTGGCCAGTCACGAAGTTGGATGACTTCAGGAAATAGACTACTGCCGCGGCGACCTCGTCGGGCGTGCCACCCCGGCCGGCGGGCGTGGCGGCGATCATGCGGCGTCCCCGCTCGTCGATGTCTTCGAACGGAATCACGCCGGGAGCGACCGTGTTCACCGTGATCCGCGGCGCCCAGGCCTTGGCGAGCGCGCGCGTCAGCATCACGACACCGGCCTTCGATGCGCAATAATGCGCGTGCTCGGCCCAGGGCCGTATGCCTCCGAGCGAACTCAGATTCACGATGCGTCCGCCGCCGCTTTCGAGCATGATGCGCGCCGCCGCCTGGCAGCAAAAGAACACGGCCTTCAGGTTGACGGAGTGGATAAAATCCCAATCGGCTTCGGAGATTTCGAGCGGATCGAAGCGGGTGAAGCGGGCGGCGTTATTGACCAGACCGTCGATGCGCCCGCACTGGCGCACCACATCGGCAAACAGCCGCTCGATCTCGGCCACCGATTCGAGATTGGCCTGCACCACCGGCGCGCCGCCGCACTCGGCCGCGGTCTGGTGCGCCTCCGCCTCCGAGGTTTGGTAATGGATCACCACACGCGCGCCTTCACGCGCCAGGCGCAGCGCAATGGCGCGCCCGATGCGTTTGGCGGCGCCGGTCACCAGCACCACTTTGTCCCGCAAATCCATCTCCGGCTCAGCCGTCAATGTCGCTCTCCCCTAGGCCTTCGACCACGCGGAAATGTCCACCGCGTGTGGGGCAGGATGGCATCCTGCGCGGCGGTTGCCAACCGCCGCACGGTCCGGTTGCCAATCGGAAACGCAGTTCGCCAAGCCGCCCCACGAACGAGCATCCTCACGCAGCGAAGACACTGTTCCCAATGGCCCAGTATACGCGCGTTTCCGGTTAGCCCGCATGTCTCGAACTTCACCCTGCCGTGGACCAGGCCTCCAGGCCTGCTGAGCCGAGAGTCATCTCGGCTTTTCTTGAAGTCGACGCCACTCTGCCGCTGCCGGCACCGCGCCCCGAAGTCGATTGACTGCGAAAACTACGCGCTAGCGCAGCCAGGCCAACTGCGTTACGGCTGTTATAATCGAGCTTCAATTCACCATTCAAGGAGAGCTGTTGTGCGAAATAAAATCACGGTTGTAGGCGCTGGCAACGTCGGCGCCAATTGCGCGTTGCGCGTCGCGGAGAAAGGCCTCGCCGACGTCGTCCTGGTGGACGTGGTCGAGGGCGTCCCGCAGGGCAAGGCGCTCGACCTGTTGCAGTCCGGGCCGGTGCAGGGCTATGACGTTTCGATCGTGGGCTCGAACGATTACGCCGCCACCGCCGATTCCGACGTCGTCATCATCACCGCCGGCTTCCCGCGCAAACCGGGCATGAGCCGCGACGATTTGTTGATGGCCAACTACCAGATCGTGAGCGGCGTCACCGAACAGGTGGCTAAGTTCTCGCCCAATTCCATCCTCATCCTGGTGACCAATCCGCTGGACGCCATGGCGCAGGCGGCTCTCTGGACCTCAAAATTCAACAAGCAGCGCGTGGTCGGCATGGCAGGCGTGCTCGATAGCGCGCGCTTCCGCACCTTCATCGCGCAGGAAGTCGGCGTGTCGGTCGAGAACGTGACCGCAGTCGTGCTGGGCGGCCACGGCGACACCATGGTGCCCGTCGTTCGCTTGAGCAACGTCTCCGGCATTCCGCTGACCGAACTGATGGACCAGGCGACCATCGATGCCATCGTGGACCGCACGCGCAACGGCGGTGCAGAGATCGTGAAGTATCTCAAGACCGGCAGCGCCTACTACGCCCCATCCGCAGCCGCCGTCGAGATGGCCGAATCCATCCTCCGCGATAAAAAGAAAGTCATGCCCTGCGCCGCGTATCTCGAAGGCGAGTACGGCATCAACGGCCTCTTTGTCGGCGTCCCCTGCAAACTAGGCGCGCGCGGCATCGAGAAGATCTACGAGCTGAAGCTGACCGCCGAAGAGCAAGCCGGCCTCAAAAAGAGCGCCGCCGCCGTGCAGGAACTGGTGGACGTGCTGAAGAGCAAGAAGTAGGGGCGGGTGCTGGCGCATGCGCCTGCTTCGCCGTGAGTAGCATCGTGTCCCGGCGCTGAGGTAGTTCTTTGCGAGCGCTCACGGAAGTCTCGGATCTGGTAGCTGGAACTGGGAGGCGGCCGCACTAAAGACGTGGCCCATGCTCTCACGCGACTTGATCCGCAAGGCCCTTGGGAAATAGTCGCTGATCAGCTGGCGAGCAAGTTCTAGGTCAACCGCGGGGCGCGCCTCCGACCAAATCGCAACTAATTCCGGAAGCAAGGCTTCAAAATCAAGCGTGATCCCCCCGTTGGGCTCCCGTGGAAAAATGAACTGACCGAGTTTGGGATGTTTCCCTGCCTTTCGTTTCAACGCGGTCCTCAGTGGCGCCTTCTCGAGCCAGCTGTGACACGTGGCGCTGCTATGATCGTGCTGCCGGATTACCGCGTCGAGTATCATGACGCAGCGGCGGAGCGCTCTGGCTCGTTCTCCATCTAATTTGCAAATGCCTTTGAAGATATGTGCTGGCCCGGCTTGCTCTTCCTCATCCCGATCCCGTTTCGACTGAACCAGCCACGGCTGGCCGGACGCTGGCTGGTCTACCAGGGCCAACTCCTCCTCCATTTCCTCCACCCATGTGGACGATCTCAGCGCACCTGCCGTTTTGACCGTGACCGAAATACCTTGCTTAAGAACCTTATCCAGATCGGCGAGCGCCGACTTGCGAGGATCGGCGGTTGATTTGCATTCGGAGATTTTGCGCTGGAGGTATTCACCAAACCGGTGGAGGATGGCCCTCGAATCTTCAGGCAAATACTTTCTGGAGGACCTCAATGCCTCGGATCTTCCTTCTTCCAGCTCGATCAGCGTCACCGAGCACCGGACGGGTGGTCCATCCGTTGTGTCAACCCGTACTCCGTCAGGTATCCAGGGCGCCTCCCCCACTTGGAATCCAGCTCCCCTGTAGAACACGACCGAGGAGTCTCCTGGGCTGAAGAAGGAATCGTTGTTCTCGGCACAGTCGATCTGGAAGAGGTACGTGGTGGACATAGGGCAGCGACCTCCGGCCGCAACTCCACAGGCATCTTAACATCACGTAAGGAGACAAGAGGACCGGACGGAACGTAATCCGTCGGCCGCAAGAACGTCCGTTGGCCTCCTCACCGATAGGCTCCCCGCCGGTTCCTTACGCGGAGAACTCGGACAGTTTCGTCATCCTGGTGGAACCGCACCCGGGCTGGCAGGGAAGCCGGCCACCTTCGAGCCCGCGTACCGCCATTAGGCGGCGTCTTCCACTTCGACGGCGATCCGCTTTCCAAGCGCGGCGAACGCGGCCTCGATCTGGTCCAGGCGAGTGTGGTTCGCAAAATCAAACAGCCTGTCCACGGTGGTCTTTGGAATCCCCAAACGACGGGCCAATTCTGCCTTGCGAATGCCGGACGCCAGGAACGCCGAGTAGAGTTCGGCCTTGGCCCCTTGCAGCGCAGGCAAGCGAATAAATCGGTACCGCTTGCCCCGCGGGTGGGTCGGGCGCGGTATCGCCTCTCCTTGGCGGATATGTTCCTCCATCATGGTGAGAATAGCATCCGCGGCCATTTCACGGGCTTCCGCTTCGGTATCTCCCTGAGTCACGCCCCATCCGAAGTCGGGGAAAGTAACAACAAATCCTCCCTCTTCGGCAGGCTCGAACAATGCGGGGTATTCCATGGCTATAACTCCTCGATTCCGAGTTTCTTTAGAATGCCGCGAACCGTCCCGGATTTGACTTCTTTCGCTGGGTGGCGCGGCATCAAGCTGCGTGCTCCTTTGCAGTGGATAACGAGGTGCTTCTTTCCCTCGCTAAACGTGCAGCCAGCGCTCGCCAGTTTCCGCCTCAGTTCGCTCGCTGTCACGTCTCCATGGTAAGCAAATTTGCTTACTGTGTCAAGCGGAAGGCGAGGGCGTTTGGGAATCTGTTTCGGCTCGCTATCGATGAGCGCGACGGGCCCAGACGCATCATCGCTTGCAAGCAGCAGGCGACAGTGCAAATACTGGTGGACTCGCAAGTTCGAGCTGGTATAGAATTCCATCTGGACCACAATCTCGAGTTACGAGGGTAACCATGAAGAGAACACTTGTAATTGCCGCCTTCTGTCTGTCCTTCCTCGCCGGCGCTGCCTTCTCCGCCAGAGTTCACGACTGGCACGATCTGGATGCAGTCCACAGACACGTCAGCGAGGCGATCCACGAGATGGAGCGTGCCCGTGCCGCCAACAACTACGACATGAGGGGACACGGGGCGAAGGCTGAGGAACATTTGCGGGCGGCCGAACGCGAACTTGACGAATCGGTCAACGTGATGAAGGCGGAGTAATCGGCCATAAGGAAGAAGCCGGGGCGGCCCAGAGCCAATCTCGCCGCTAGTCGTGTGCCTGGCCAAGAACCAAGGCTGCGACCGATCGATGTGGTGCCGGATGCGGCGCACCGCTCCCTTTGGTGGAAGCTCCGAACGGAGCCGCGACTAAAGAGAGCGGTGCCAAGGCAAGACCGAATCTCGCGGCCGACACACCACGGGAACGACCGGCCGGATTCCATCGACTGTGAGCGTATCCCCCCCCTGCTGCCTCAGCGGCAGGCGTCGCGACGGGTTCTGGCGGCACGATGCGGAGTCAAGCCGGCGCGCCGGAGCCCGATGACAGGCGCGTGAACTTTTTTCTCTCCCGCGTTCCCAATCACTTACCACGCCTTGGCCGCACGCGCCGCGCCAGACTCCGCGTACAGTGAAATCGGATAGAGGCTGCGCGATTCCACTCGCGCAGCCACAACAGGTTTCTCCCCGGCCGGGGAACGTTGCACTTAGGTGGTACTGAACTTCCGGCGCCCGTCAACGGCATGCGGGGTCCCCTTCGGGCAGGACTCTCGACGGAAGACTTTGGATTCTGGAATCCATCACCGCCGGCGGAAAACGGATAGCAGTGATCGCCGCCCGCCGGATAACAGAGAGTAAGGAACGAATCGGCAACGATATGTCCGCCATACAGCGGGCCTAGATCATCGAAGTTTCTACTCAAACCATTGGGTGGCCGATACGCACGGCGATAAGTCCGCGAAGCCCGGCCACCCGCAACGGAATATCGCAAGCCCAAAGTGTTTGTCGCGCATGAGCGGGGAGTGTCTATGAAGACGGTTCAGCAAGTGTTGGTCTGCGCCCTGCTGGCGGCGTTGACCGCGCTCGCCGTCGCGGCAACCATCTTCGTGCGGGCCGCCACCGCCACGGTTGCGGCGGTGCCGGCCGAGATCCGTCTGACGCGCGCCGCGCTGATGCAGGAAGCCGGTGTGGCGCGCCAGGATCTCACGCATCAGATCGCCGCCACGCGCTCGGCCGCGCTCGCGGTCGCCGACCGTCAGGCCACCGCATTCCGCACCGGCATTCTGGCGCAGACCGCCGGCTTCGGCGATACCACAACCCGCCAGCTCGGCGGCACGCTTTCCCAAATCGATACCACTCTCGCCGCCACCACGTCTCTCGAACGCGAGCTACGTCCCACTCTCCGCCACTCCGCTTCCGTCGCCGCGCAGATCGACAATTCCCTCCCCATGTTTCTCGATTGCGATCACAACCCCGATTGCGTCTTCAACCGCTACGTCGGCGTCTCCCGCGGCATCGAAACGGCCTCCATCGACGTCTCCGGCATCAGCCGCGATTTCCGCCGTGATTGGCCGTCCTATCTCAAAACCTGGCAGGATATCGGCGTCCAGACCGACGGCTTCGTCGCTAACATGAACCGCATCACGCAGCCGCATTGGTATGACCGCCTGATTGGTTACACTCTCAACGGTGTCCTCATCTATCGCAACCTGAACCCTGTCGGAGCCGTTGTCACCGGCGCACAGATCTTATCCTCACGCCCGTAACTCTTATGAACTCCACCGCTCCACTTACCTGCAAAGGTGAGGCAGGTTTCAACCCGCCAACGTCCGCTGGTGGGGCAGGTTTCAACCTGCCAACGCCCGCTTGCGGGCGCGCTCTTCTTGCACCGCAGAACTCCTCGAACGCATCCCACTTCGTGTGCCATAATGGGAAACCAATTCGATGAGCGCGCCCTCCAACATCGGCCCGCTGCAAGCAAGCTCCGCTGCCTACAATCTCATCAAGCAGTTCGAGGGCCTCCGGCTTACCGCCTATCTCTGCCCCGCTCACGTCTGGACCATCGGCTGGGGCCACACCGCCGGCGTAAATCCCGGCGATGTTGTGACCGAACCGCAAGCCGAGGCATTGCTCGCCGCCGATGTCTCGCCGATCGAGCGTGACCTGCCCAAGGTCATCCATGCGCCGCTCACTCAGGGACAGTTCGACGCGCTGGTGTCCTTGTGCTTCAACCTAATGGGCGGCGCGTTAGCCCTGCCCTCCCTCGCACCCAAACTGGTAGGCTATCTCAACGCCGGAGACCCGGCCCACGCCGCCGACGAACTGCTCGATATCGACAAGGCCAACGGCCAGGTGCTCCCCGGCTTGGTCCGCCGCCGCCAGGCCGAACGCCAGGTCTTCCTCTCGGTGTAGCCCATTGTCGGGGCCGGGCACGTCCGGCCCGCATTCCCCCAAACCACACGTCTGCCGCGTGAATCGTCACTCCAAAAGTGGGGTAGGCGCTCTCGCCTGCCAACCCCACACTCAATCGCCGCCACCCGCCGCCCTACCGCCGCGCTTCGAAAAACCCGCGCAGCAGTTCCACGCATTCCACCGCCAGCACGCCTTCCACAATTTCTACTGTGTGATTCAGCGTGCCGGAATCGGCAATCCAAAACTTGCTGCGCACGCCACCGAAGCGCAGGTCGCGCATGCCGAACACCAGCCGCTCCACGCGCGCCGCCACTAGCGCGCCCGCGCACATCACGCACGGTTCCATCGTGCAATACAGTGTCGCGCCCACCAATCGGTAATTGCCCGCCGCCGCCGCGGCTTCGCGCAGCGCGAGAATCTCCGCGTGCGCCGTCGGATCGTGCCGCTCGATCGGGCAATTCCATCCGCGGCCCACGATCGCGCCGCCCACCACCACCACCGCTCCCACCGGCACTTCCCCCCGCGCCGCCCCGCGCGCCGCCAGCTCGAGCGCCTCCCGCATGTACTCTTCGTCGGTCATCTGCTTTCTATCTTCGCGCACCCCGTTGCTCCGCGCCGTGTCCTATACTGTGCGGGAGGGCGTTGTCCCGCCGCCCGGGAGTCTTATGGACGCGCTTACCATTCATCGTCTGCACTTCGCATTCACCGTCACCTTCCATTACCTGTTTCCCCAACTGACCATGGGGCTGGCATTGCTGATTCTGATTCTCAAAACCATGGCGCTGCGCACAGGCAATCCGCACTACGCGAGCGCCGCCCGCTTCTGGGCCAAGATCTTCGCCATCAATTTCGCCATGGGCGTGGTCACGGGCATCCCTATGGAGTTTCAGTTCGGCACGAACTGGTCGCGCTTCGCCAAGTCCGCCGGCGGCGTGATCGGCCAGACGCTGGCCATGGAGGGCGTCTTCTCCTTCTTCCTGGAATCCAGTTTCCTCGGCGCATTCCTGTTCGGTGAAAAGCGCCTGGGGCCGAAGGCGCACTGGGTCACGGCGCTGCTCGTGTTCCTCGGTTCGTGGGCGTCCGGATTCCTGATCGTGGCCACCGATGCCTGGATGCAGCACCCCGTCGGATACGCCGTCGGCTCCCACGGCGAGATGCTTCTCACCAGTTTCTGGAGCTTGTTGCTGAATCCGTGGGTGGGCTGGCAATACCTGCACACGATGAGCGGATCGGTGGTGACGGCCGGCGTGGTGATGGCTTCGATCGGCGCGTTCTATCTGCTCACCAGCAGCCACCAGGAGCACGGCCGCACCTTTGTCCGCATCGGCGTGATCGCCGCCATCGCCGCCACCGTCGTCCTGCTCTTCCCCTCCGGCGACGGTCAAGGCCGCAACATCGCCTGGCACCAGCCTGTGACCCTCGCCGCGATGGAAGGTCTCTTCGATACCGAACAGGGTGCGCCGCTCGCCATCCTCGGCCAGCCCGATATGGATCGCAAGCGTCTCGACAATCCGCTCGTCGTTCCGCGCGCACTCAGTTTCCTGACGTATCAAAGTTGGAAGGCCGAAGTGAAGGGGCTCGATTCGTTCCCGCCGCAGAACTGGCCGGACAACGTGCCGCTGATCTATTACAGCTATCACATCATGGTCGGCCTCGGCACCATCTTTGGAGTGGTGCTGGCCCTCGCCGCGTTCAAGCTGTGGCGCGGCTCTCTGTATAAGTCGCACGGCTTGCTCTGGGTTCTTATGATGATGCTGCCCTTCCCGTACATCGCCAACACAGCCGGTTGGATCACCGCCGAAGTCGGCCGCCAGCCGTGGCTCATCTATGGCATCATGCGCACGCCGGCCGGAGTTTCGGCGCAAGTCTCCTCCGGCAACGCGCTCTTTACTCTAATAGGTTTTCTGGGGATCTACACGATTCTCGCGATCCTATTTCTGTTCCTGGTCTATCGTGAAATCGAAGAAGGGCCCGAACCCGCGCCCGCCGCTTGAGGAGTCATTATGGAAACGATCTGGTTCTGGCTGGTCGCCTGCATGTTGGCGGCGTATGTGATTTTCGATGGGTTCGATTTCGGTGCAGGCATCGTGCATTTCTTCGTCGCACGCACCGGCGCCGAACGCCGCACGGTTCTCTCGACCGTCGGCCCCGTCTGGGACGGCAATGAAGTCTGGCTGCTGGCCGCCGGCGGCACGCTCTACTTCGCCTTCCCCGCGCTCTACGCGTCCAGCTTCAGCGGCTTCTATCTTCCTTTGATGATGGTGCTGTGGCTGCTGATTCTGCGCGGCGTCTCAATCGAGTTCCGCAACCACGTGCAAAGCCCCGTCTGGCAACCGCTGTGGGATGCGGGTTTCTCTATTGCGAGCGTGCTGCTGGCCATCTTCTTCGGCGCCGCGCTGGGCAACGTGGTGCGCGGCGTTCCACTCGATGCGCAGGGCGAATTCTTCCTGCCGCTGTGGACCGATTGGACGCCGGGCAAGTCCCCAGGCATTCTCGATTGGTATACCGTACTCAGCGGCCTCGCCGCGCTCGCCGCGCTCGCGTTGCACGGCTCGCTCTGGGTCGCTCTCAAGACCGGAGGTGAGATCGAACGTCGCGCTCGCCGCGCGGCCTCCGTCGTCTGGTGGGCCGTGCTCGTGTTGGTGGCGTTACTCACGTTGGCCAGCTTCGGCATTCAGCCGCGCCTGCGCGCCAGCTTCGACGCGCGCCCCTGGGGCTGGATCTTCCCGTTCCTCGCCATGGCCGCCTTAGTCTCCATCGAAGAGATGAACCGCAGATCGCAAGAGCGCGCCGCGTTCCTATCATCGTGCCTGTTCTTAGCCACCATGTTAGTCAGCGCAGCCTTCGGCTTATACCCGAGCGTGCTCCCATCGAATGGCGATCCCGCCAACTCGCTGACAATATCGAATGCATCCGCCGCCCATTACGGCCAAGTCATCGGCTTAGTCTGGTTCATCCCCGGCATGGCGCTAGCCGCCGCCTATCTCGTCTACGCCTACCGCAGCTTCGCGGGAAAAGTGAGAGTCGAAGGAGACGCAGAATAAGGCGGGAGGCCGGTTTGCGCTGATTCACATGCGTTTGCCAAAGGCGACTTGGCTGCAAATCAAGAGCCGCTGGGCCGATACCTGGCCAGAGTGGGGGTTTCGCAACAAGTAGTCGCGTGGACAGCTTGGCGAATCTCCCACAACGCCGTTTGGGGCCAATCGCCGCCGATTCGAGGATTCGGTCCAGGAGACGAAAGCGGATAACGCGCGGTTATGATGCCTTGGCCCATAGGATGGCGACGTCTGATCCTGCCGAGTGGGGCGATGATCGCCCTAAGTACAGATTGCCAGGCCATTTCGATGCAATTGATTAGTGCTGTCTCTGATAAAGCAAGCGCTGCCGTTCCAGTCCGCATTCAATTTCGCGATTAGAAAACTATGCGGAGGGAAACAGCTTAGCTAGTTCATTGAACATGAGCTTGGGTCGATAGCCTCTGATATATTTCTCAGTGAATAATGTATCCGTTAGGCCAAGCCCGCCCCCCAAAAGCGGATTTACCAGCCCGAGTGCCGTTGTGATTCCGAACCGGATTATTCGCGCGGGGACGGACTCCATGAGTGACGTTTCCTCTAGGCTCTCTACGTAGAGTCGCACGAAATCATTTGCTGCTTTGGCGTCAATCGTGGTTAGCCATTTTCGAAAATGCTTAGCCTTCCGCCCCTGCCGCACCTTCCACAGTTTCGGAATTGAGACAGATCCAGACTCTACGGCGGGTCGAATATCTGGGATGCTATTGATCGTCAGCAGTTGTACAAAACCTTCAACCTTCGCGGATGGAAAGCCAGCATGAAGAAGCTTGCTCTGAAGTAGCACCTCAGCGCCCCTTGATGCGTGAAGATCAGTTCCTCCAACGCTTTCAGCCAGAAATATCTCCATATTTGCTTCTGCTACTCTGATTACAAAATCAATCGGATTCTGGATTGGGCCTTCGGTGGCTACCTGCATAGAGTTGGGAGTTACACCGGGCAACCATGCCATGTTGAGCGGTGTCGCTGGTTTTACTCCGATGGAGATCGCTAACTGCACTAAGAACTCTCCGAGTCGAGGCGTATCACGTATATCAGTGTAGGTTCCTTTCGCGATATTCTCGATAAACGACTCATTCTCATATTCGACGCTCTTGGACCGCTCAATTGTCTTCTCAAGTAGTCTATTCCGATAATTCTGCGTCGGCCCCGGTTGTCCATGGATCAACTGAAGTTCAATGGCATCAGCCAGTTCGCCCCAGAATGCCTTATCCCACCATGAGAACGGCTTTTGAGGCATGTCGGCGATCTTAAACTCATTAATGCCGTTACCGTTACCGAGGTACCCCAGAACCCCCCGGCGCCGCAAGAACGTTATGCATCCACAATCCAAGGCATCCTCGAACGCGTCCGCACCCATCCATGTTATAAGCGATGGCACAACACCAAAGTCATTGGTCGGAATAATCAAGTGTTCGTACAGGAGTAGCTGGCTAATGAAGTGACTTCGAAGCGTGGGTTGGGAAAAGAAACTGAGGTTGCGCTGATCGGCGTGTGCCCCGTAGTGCTTCGGATGAAGTGTGCTATCCACGATTGAATCGTGACGATTCGGTGATGCTGACTTTACGTCTTCGTCAGTGTTCGACATATATCGATCATGAGGAAACAGCCATTGTACACCCGCTCGCCGCCCGAAAAAGTGGGTGAGGCCGAAGGAAGCTAAGCCCTCTGGAAGTGATGATTATAGCGGCGACAAGGAACACGGGAGTAGAAGAGTGGAAAGGAACAATCGAAAGACTAAAGAGTGACTCTGCACCGAAGGCCGATTGCCTCTGTTGGAGGGTTCGGTTGACCGTCCCGTGCGTGATGAACAGTGCGAATCTCAATGTATCGGGTAGCGGCGAGCTTCACCGTTACTTCACATTCCCGCTCAGCAATACCAGGAGTTTCTCGACGCCGAATCCCCGGGGCAAGTACTTCCTCACCCACATTCGGAACCAATTCCCCTGCGAACGACTCCCTCGCCGCTAAGCATTCCCCCGGTCAGATCAAGACGGTGTCCGCCGGACGCTTAGGTTAGGGGGAAGAGGAGACGCAAAGCTGCTGTTGCTCGGCAGGGGCTTCTGGCCACGCTGTCCTTGACAACGGCCGGTCAGTACGAATTGCCGGTGAGAATATAGGAGGCTGAGCCGTCTCCTCGACGGTGTTCGCCAAAGCCCGAGAGTCGTGATAACGAGCGTTTATCACACCACTGCACCCCACGGCAGCAACGTATTTGCTCTGATGCGCCCCGGAAGTCCGCTTGTGGGACATCAACTTCGAGGCGGACCCGACTCACTGCTGCGCGCCCGCACCCTCCCGTTCGCGGAACGCCCGCCCCGCCTCATACAACGCAATCCTGTTCTTGATCTCATCCGCCAGCGCGGGCTGGCTCTCTTCGATAGCGCGCGCTTGCGCGCGGCGTGCGGTCAGCGCGGCATCGGCGAAATCGCCTTTCTCGGCGTAAGCTGCGGCTAGTGTGTCTAAGACGCGAGCGTCTTTTCCTCCGTTCAGCTCCATCGCCCGAACGGCGAACTGAAGGGACTCGGCGCCGTTGCGAATTGCCGCATCGGGCGATGTCGCCAGCGCCCAGGCGGCGCGGCACAGCGCGTCTGCGTCGTTCGGTTGCAAGTCAATCGCGACCCGCCAGTGTGCCAGCGCTTCCGCCGTGCGGCCTTGCGCATCGAGCGTGTCGCCCAGCCGCGCGTGCGCCTCGGCGTATTTCGGATCGATGTCGATTGCGCGCTGCCATTCTGCGTTGGCGCCCGCAGCATCCCCACGTTGGACAAGAATCAGCCCCAGCTCGTAGTGCGCTGGCGCATACCGCACGTCCAATGAAATCGCTTTGCGCAGCTCAACCAGCGTTTCGTCCAATCGGCCCAGCTTGGCGAGCGCGCTACCCAAGCCCGTCCGTGCGGCGGCGTAGTCCGGCTTCAACTCGGCAGCTTTCTCGAATTGCGCCACGGCTTCCTCCGCGCGCCCCGTCTCGGCAAGCAGCAAGCCCAGATCGTTGTGCGCGCGCGCCGACGTGGGATCGGCCTCGATCGCCGCGCGTAGCTTCAGCTCGTCGGCCTTGTGCGAATGCGCCGCGGACTCTTCGCGGTGTCCCATCATCATCAGCAGCGCTCCCAGCTTGCGCTGCGCGAATTCATCGTCGGGATTCAGCTCGACCGCCTGCCGCCACTTCGCGGCGGATGCTTCATACGCGCCGGTCTTCTGTAGATACGTCGCGCCATCCACCAGCTTGTAATAGTCGAGCACCGGACCGCCGATCTGCCGCAAACCATCGGGCGCAATGTTGACAAACTCCGGCAAGTTCACCGCGCGGTTGGCCGCGGTCGCGTTCTCGATCAGAATCGGCGGGCTGTCGTTGCCTTGTTCGTCGATGTGCGTGAGATACATCTGCGTATAGGGCGAGCGCGCCTTCGACGAAAACACCAGCCAGCGCCCGTTGGGCGAAAAGCTGTGCCACGAATTCATGCGCGCCGTGTTGCAGCGCATTCGCCGCGCCACGCCGCCGGCCGCGGGCACGACGTACAACTGGCTGTCGGGACGCATGAGCTGTCCGTTGCGGCACCGTACGAACACGATCCATCGCCCATCGGGCGAGACCTTGGGAAACGTGTTGCTCATGCCGTTTTCGGACGCGCCCGCGATGGGCTCCGCCACGCCGCCGGCGCCATCGTGGAACGGAATCCGGTACAGGTCGTATTTGATTTGCAGCTCGTTTGGATCGTTGGCGAATTTCGCCAGCGGCACGCCCGGCGGATCGGGATCGGTGGCGGCGGCGCGCGCGAACACCAGGCTCTCTCCATCCGGACTCCACACCGCGCCCATCTGCACAAATCGCGGATCGTCGGCGCCGGGGAGCGGCCGCAGCACGCCGGTTTCCCGGCTGTACCAGCCGAGAATTCCGCGCGCGGGAAAGAATACTTGCAGGAAGCGATAATCCTTGAAATTGGCGACGTAGTAATTGCTCGGCGGCATCGCGTCGCCGGCCATCGCGGCCGGGTTGACCGTGGTCACTACGTGCTGTCCATCCGGCGACACGCGCGACATGAAGCCGATCCGTATGTTGCCTTGCAACTTGCGTTCGGGCGAACTCCACTGAATCAGATCCGTCTTGCGGACCTTCATCTCCGGCGCCACTTCCGCCAGGAAGTACATCCCGCGATTGCCCTGCAGGCCGTCGAGATCCATTCCCATCGTCTTGCCGTCGGCCGAAAACGAATGGCAGTTGGCGCACACCGGCAGGTTTTCCATCACCACGCGACTGCTCGGTTCGCCCACATTGCGAAGCCTCCACTTGACGAGCGGCAGCGCCTGCACGGCCAGCGGTTTGATCACTCCCTTCTCCAACTCCGAGGGCATCAGCGGCACGTCGCGATAGAAGATCGGCGCGCCCACCGCGTCGCGCGAAGTGTGGATCGCGATTCTGCCACGCGAGACGGGCTGGCCACCGCCGTTGCCGCGAAAACCAAGGATGGTTACCATCGCCGCACTGGCGACCGAGTGCCGTTGAATCGTTCGCCAGGTTGCCGCATCCGGCCTCCAGGCATGAGCCGCGGCCATCTCGGGTGTGAGCGTGGGTGGCGCGTTGGTGCTGGCGACACACTCGGAATCGATCTTGCCAATGCGCGGACGCTCGCCATGCGACACCGCGTGAATCGTCCACGCGTGATCGGCGAACGAGATTTCAATTTCCCAAAAAGCGATGGGGTCCGCGCTATCGCGCCAAAGAAATTCCGGCGGCCCGATCTCCGGCGGGAAGATCGACCCATCCTGCGGATAGTCGATGGTGATCGACGACTCGCCGCTCGGCGCGCTTTTCGGAGCTTCCACGCCGTCCCACGCTCCAGCCGCTAGCGCGATCAAAACCGCCGGCAACAGAATCGCCCTGAGCGCCCGCCCGCCCATCGCTCGGATCCCCTTCACAACTTCAGCTTACAGCGGGCTGCAGTAGGACAGACGATCGGTTTTTGTCGTCTGTCAGGCCGCGACAAAACACAACATTGACAGAGGACGAATGACGACCCTTTGCCAGAACCCCAATAGGCAGGATGCATTGACAGACGACAAAAACCGATCGTCTGTCCGACCTCCATGCTTCATCTACTCCGTCGCGTGCTTCAGCGCCGTCGCTGCGGCGTCCATCGCGGCGCCGGCGTCTTCGAGTATTTTGCCTACGTGCACGATCTGCTCGTCGGCTTGCTTCCATTGCTTCTGCTCGATGCTTTCCCGCACGGCGGGCAGCGTCTTCACGCCGTAGCCCGTGTAGAGGCCGGGGGCGTAAATCTGGTGCTGGAACCACGGCCGGCTGGGCAGACCCGCGCTCGAAAGAAACGCGCGCTCCACCTGCGCCAGGCGGTTGTTCACGTCACTCAACTGCGCGTGGACCAGTGCCGCTCCACCGTTTGCGGCAGCGTGCGCGGCTGCCGCGTCGAAGACTTGCGCGCTGCGTTCCAGCGCCGCCAGGCCGTTTTCCAGCGGGGCGAAATTCAGAAACGGCGGAACAGACTCCTTCGCCGGCGGCACCGTTTTCAACTGCGGGTCCTCCAGCGCGGCGAACACTCCGTCTTCGAGCTGCCGGTTGCGTTCGACAATCTGCTCGCGCTTATCGCCGGCCAACTTTTTCACTTCATCCACGTACCGGTGCACGGTGTCGGCCAGCCCGTGAAACTCGAACGGCAGCAGATCGGCGTCGGCCAGCCGCATCACCGCCGTCCCCGCCGTTTGCGCCAGCGCGCGGCCGTACACGAAGTTGGTATCGGAGAAATGCGTGAACCAATAAAAATCGTCGTAGATGGAATGATAGATGCCGCCGCCATCTTCGCCGTCGAACCCCAGGTTCAACGACGCGACACCCGCGTGGTCGAGGAACGCCGTGTAATCCGAGCCCGAGCCCAGCGCGGCGATGCGCAAGTCCGGCCGCGTGCGCGCCTCCGCGCGGTCCGCCTGCGACGGCCCACGGCCCTCTCCCGCGAGGCGCTGCGCCTGCGCCCGCTTCCACACCGTGACGTTCGTTTCCGGATCGGCGATGTCGCGCTCGACACCGTTGATGAAGTGCTCCAGCGAGTGCGATCCTTCAACGTCGAGGTAGCCGCGCCCGTTGCTGTCCGAGTTGATATACACCGCCGCTTTGCGCCCCAGCTCCTCGACGTGCGCCTCGACCCATTCCGTCGAGCCCAGCAGTCCCGGCTCCTCGCCGTCCCACAGGCAGAACACGATCGTCCGCTTCGGCTTCCAACCCTGCTTCAGCAGCGCCGCCATCGCGCGCGCTTCCTCCAACACGGAAATCGTCCCGGAGATCGGATCCTCCGCGCCATTCACCCATGCGTCATGATGATTGCCGCGCAGAATCCATTGGTCCGGATCTAGCGCGCCTGGAATGCGCGCGATCACATCGTAGAGCCGCTTCTGGTCCCAATTGAATTTCAGCTTCAGATGCACTTTGGCGGGGCCTGGCCCGAACCGGTACGTGATCGGCAGCCCGCCGCGCCACGCCGCAGGCACCGCGCGCCCTTCGATCGCCGCCAGCATTGGCTGCGCGTCGGCGTAAGAAATCGGCATCACAGGTATCTTGGTCAGCGTCACCGCCTCGCTGAGCGGCAGCCGCTTGGCCTCCGGTGTCGCGCCCACACCCGGCGTCAGCGGATCGCCCGGATAGACCGGCATATCCATCACACTGCCGCGCTGCACGCCATCCTTCGGACGGTACGGACCGGCTGGAAAAGTTTGGCCAGGCGCGTAGCCGTCGTTGCCCGGATCGGAGTAAATCAGGCAGCCGATGGCGCCGTGCTCGGCGGCCACCTTCGGCTTGATGCCGCGCCAACTTCCGCCGTAGCGCGCAATCACGATCGCCCCTTTCACCGAGACGCCCTGCCGCTCCAGCGTCTCGTAATCGTCCGGCACGCCGTAGTTGACGTACACCAGCGGACCCGTCACGTCGCCATCGATCGAATAGGCGTTGTAAGTGGGAAGCTGTTCGCCGTGCTGCGCGGAGGTGGGGTCATCCGCCACGGTCGGCTCTTCGATCTTCGCGACGATGTGCTGCGGCTCGATCATCTCCAGCAGCCGCTCCTTCGGCGTGGGAAAGAGCACGTCGAAGTTTTCGATGTGCGCATCGAGTCCCCACTCGCGAAGCTTGGCGAGCAGCCACTCCGCGTTGTCGCGGTCGTACGCCGACCCCACGTGGTGCGGGCGCGCCGAGAGACGCTCCATGTAAGCGCGCAGCAGCGCCGGATCCGGAATCGCGCGGAACTTGGCTTCCCACTCGCGCTGGGCACGCGACGATTCCGCCGTGAAACCCTCGATCGGCGCCGGCTCCTGAGGAATCGCCATCGGTGATGCAAGACACAAACCGAGCACTAGAACCACACCAGTCTTCATAAGACCGCTATTGTATAGCGCCCGAGTCCGCCGCGCCAGCGACCACAGCCGTTTGCGGCAAGCGGTTCCCACTCGTCATCTCGCTGGTGGCGGGCTCTATTTGTCCTTCGGCAGCAATTTCACATTCGCCGGCAGGGTGAATAGCTCGTCGCCGAGACTCTTGTTGATCTCAACGGTTGCCGAGTACATCTCGAAGATCTTGTCCCCGTTGCGCTCGCGGCGGATGTCGAAGGGCCACAGGATGCCGCCGGTGGAATGGTACTTGGCGAAGGCTGTCACTTCGGTGTCGAAGTCGCCATAGGTCGGATTGCGGCGCCGGAAACTCTGCCGCAGGGGTAGCTTGGTGAATCGGCTGAAATAGGCGGTGACCGTGCGGCCGTCGGCATCCGTGATATCGACAATTTCCACCGGCTGATTCTCGAAGACGTCGGAGCCTTGCGAATAAAACGACAGGCCCGGCTCGGAAAGCCGCTGGCGCAGGATATAAAAGATATTCAGCACGCCACTCTCCTGGTATCTCCCGAAACGCTCGTCGGTGAGAGGCTTGGCGCCATGAAAGTTCACTTCCCAAGCGCCGCTTTCGTTGAACAATGTGAACCCTTCATCCTCTTTCTTGCCGTGGTTCTCGCGCTCGCGCAGGGACAGCTTGCCCGGCGCCGGGGCCAGATAGCGCGTGTAGACCGTGGCCACATCGAGCCCGGAGATTCTCGCGTTGTAGAAGGAATACGCGCGGCCGGTCTCGACGCGGTCCTCCATGCGCAGAAACGCATCGCCGCCGAGCGCGGCCAGAGCTTCCTGGACCACGCGCTTGCCGCGCTCCTGGCGCGTTTCCTGGCGCGGCTCCTGCTGCGCAAATAGTCCACCCACCAACGCGGCCGCGGTCAACAGGCAGAGCAACCGCGTCGCCGTTCCAAGGCTTCGCTTGGCAGCAGCCGCACACGCGGCTCCGGTAGGACAGACCATCGCCGTTCGTGGTCTGTCAGGCCTCGCCACGGCACGACGCATTGACAGACGACATAAACCGATCGTCTGCCCTACCGGCGACATGACGAGAGCGCGGAAACTGCGGTTGACGGTTAGACAATGTGAGTGAGTCATTGGCGGCGTTCCAGGTCCTCCACGCGGAGGCCGGTATTGATCTGAAAACTGGTGACAGTGGACTCGGCCAGATACTTGCCACCCTGGTGATACGACGTGTGGAAAGGCACCTGGATTCCATTCACCTCGCGAAAATCGGAATACTCCTCTTCGAAACGCCGCAGCGGCCCGTTGCTCCGCGGCGAATCGTAGATCAGTTGCCGCGGCAGACCGGTGGCCGGATCGATCACCAGCCGCACGCGTTCTTCGCCGTTGGAGATCTCGACCGTGCGGTCGTCCAGCGCCACCACACTGGTTTCGCCCGCGGCCAGCAGCAAGCTGAAGTACACATGGAACACTTCGTCGCGCGTTTGCTGTAACGTCGCACCCGACAAGGGGCCAGCGCCCCGTGCCATGGAAATCCAGCCGAGTTTGCCGTCGCAGTACATGGAGAACGGCCCGGCGGCATCCCGGCTTTCCTGCCGCAAATAGCTGGGGGCGATCCAGCGGTCGGTCTCGCTCGCGTCGAGCCGCCCGGCGCTGGGATCGAACCGGTTATCCTCGGTCAGCGTGAAGTCTCTCACCGCCGCCAGCTTGGCGGCGCCTCCCACGGCACGCTGCACGCGCTCCAGAATCTCCCGGCCTTTCGCCAGGCTGTCCGCGTCGGAGGGGGCCGCTTCTTGCTTCGCCTGCGGAATGGTGAGGTCGATCGCGGTGACCGGCCTTCCGAGTTTGGAAAGCGGTTGGCCAAACTGCTCGGGGTTGCCCACAGCCACGATGGTGAAATCCGCGGGCGCCAGATATTGTTTGGCAACGCGCAGCACGTCGGCGCGGGTCACCGCTGCAATCGCCCGCTCGTATTGCTGGATGAAATCGCGCGGGTATCCATAATACTCGTAGTTGAGGATACGGCCAAGCGTTTTGGCTTTGGTATCGAACGCGAACACCAGGCTGTTGAGCGCGGTGGCCTTGGCTGTCTTGATCTCTTCCTCACTCACTTCCGTCGAGCGGATGCGCCCCACTTCCTCGAGGATCGCTTGCAACGTTTCCACCGTGGATACCGACTTGGTGCTGCCCGAGATGAGGAACAAACCAGGGTGATCGTATTTGGCTTCCCAGGCGGCTTCAATGTCGTACGCGTTCCCCATCTCGGTGCGCACCTTGCGGAACAGGCGGCTCTGAAATCCGCCACCCAGAATATCGGCCATGATTTCCAAAGCCGCGTAGTCCTTGTCCTTGACGGCGCCACCCAATTGCCCCATGGCAAAAAAAGTCTGCGTCGCATCGGACTTGGTGGCCAGGAAAGTGCCCGCGGCTGGTTTGGCGGCAACCGGCGGAAAGGCCGGCACGGGCGGCTGTTCGACGGTCCAATCGGCGAACAGCTTCTCCAGGCGAGCCTTCATTTCCGGCGCGCTGAAATCGCCCCAGACCGCCAGCAATGTGTTTGCGGGAAAGAAATAGCGCCGGTAGAAGCCTGCCAGATCGCTGCGCGAAACGCGGTTGATGGTATCGTACTCTTCCTGCCAGCCATACGGCGTATTCTTGCCATAAACGAGATTCGTGAACTCACGCTCCGCAATTGCCTGCGGCTCGTCGTTGCGGCGGGCGATGCCGCCGCTCATCCCTGTCCGGGCCAGGTCGAGCTTGTCCTGACTGAATTCCGGCGCGGTGAGCACGTCGTGAAAGCCGGCCAGCACTTCGTCCACGTTTTCCTTCAGGCAGGAGAAACTCACCGATCCGAGACTCTCGTCGATGTCGCTTTCCACACTGGCGGCCAGGTTTTCCAATTCCTCGTCAAGCTGCTCGCCGGTCCTGGTGCGGGTTCCACCGGTGCGCAGCACGATGCCGGTCAAGTCGGCCAGACCGATCTTCTCCGCTGGATCGAACAGGTTGCCGGTGCGGATGCGGGCCGCGCCATGGACCAGGGGCAGCTCATGGTCTTCGAGAAGATAGAGCTTCATGCCGTTGGGCAGAGTGACGGTTTCGACGTTGGGGATAGCGATGGGATGGAGCGGCGGGTAGACGAGTTCCTTCCACGATGGCAGTGGAGACTCGGTGGCCTTCGGCGGCGGAGCGGCGGCGACCTTGTGCGGCGCAACGGCGGGCGGCTGCGGCGGCTCGATGGCAGGCTGCTGCTGCGGCACCAGGTCGTCGGCCAGGCACGCGGTAGCCAACAGCAGCAGGGCGACAAGGCTGAGGCACCGGCCGCGTGATGTTGTTCCATTCCTCCCGGTGACTTCGAGTCTCCCGATCGGCAATTGGTTCATGGCCGGCCCTCCGCGGCGGCGGGAGCCGTCCGCAGCGCGCTTGGCGGCACGGTGAACCCTGTCGTGCGGTTTTCGACCACGAAGCAGGTGCGCGCCACGCGCTCAACATCTTGGACCGTCACTTTGTTCAGGTCGTCGAGTTGGGTGAACAGCTTCCGCCAGTCCCCGTAACTGCCGTAATCGGACGCGAGCGATGCGGCCAGGCCGGCGTTGCTGTCCAGCCGGCGAATCACCGCCGCCCGCGCCTGGGTCTTCACGCGCTGCAACGTTACGGCGTCGATTTTCTCAGCCGCAAACCGTGCCAGCAGGTCGTCCAGCGCTTTCTGGTTTTCTGCCACCGAGTGCCCCACGGCGGGCACGATGAAGATGACGAACAGGTTCGGATAGCGCGCCGACGGGTAGGCCGGCGACGCCTCCGCTTCGATCGCGATCTTCTTTTGTTGCACCAGCTCCTTATAAAGCAGGCTGGTACGGCCGCTCGAAAGGATCAGCGAGAGAACCTCGTACACAGGATCGTCCGGGTCGTCCTGGCCGGGCCGCTTGAAGCCGGTGACGAGCAGCGGCTGGCTGTTCGATTCCACGATCACCGTTTTCGGGCCGTTCTGCGCCGGCTCGATGGTGTGAAGCAGAGGCGGCAACGGGCGCGCCGGGAGGGGCGCGAAGTAGCGCTCCGCCAGGCGCCGTGCCTGGGCGGGATCCACATCGCCTACGATGGCGAGATTGATATTGGCGGGCACGTAGTACTTGTCGAAGAACGCCTGCGCCATGCCGCGCCGCAGGTTATCCACGTCGCTGGGCCAGCCGCCAGGCGGATTGCGGTACGGGAAGGCGGCGAAAGCGGTGGCCACGAAATCCCGCAGGAGCTGTCCCTCCGAACCGGGTTGGTTGCGCATGCGATTTTCCTCCTGCACCACGTCGCGCTCCTGGTAGAACTCGCGGAATACCGGGTGCAGGAAGCGCTGTGACTCCAGCAGAAACCAGAGTTCGATGCGGTTGGACGGCAGGCTGTAGAAGTACTCCGTATCGTCGTAGGCGGTGTCTGCGTTCAGGCCGGCGCCGCCGTTTTCCTCGATGACGCGCGTGTACTCGTTCGATTCCACGTAGGATTGCGCCAGATCCATCGCCTCTTTGAGCCGCATGCGGGAGTAATCGATCTTGCTTTGGTCGGCCTTGGGGCCTTTGTTCCTTTCGGCTTCCACCTGGTCGTAGATGTCTTCCACAGCTTGCAAGGCTTTCTTTTCGGCGGCCCAGTTGGTGGTGCCGATGCTCTCGGTGCCCTTGAACGCCATGTGCTCGAACATGTGGGCCAGGCCGGTTTCGCCTGCCGGATCGTCCGAGGAGCCTGAGCTTACAAAAGTGTGGAAGGAGACAACCGGGGCTTGGTGGCGCTCCACCACGGTGAAATGCAAGCCATTCGCTAGCGTGAACTCGGTGACCTTCTTCTCGAATTCCTTCAGGTCCTGGGCGGGGAGACCAGAGGCGGCGAGCAGCAGTACCAAGGCCAAACGGGGTCGATTCACAGTTGATTGCTCCTGCACTTTCTCTGAGCATAGCAGGGCTCCAGATAACATTTAGGCAGCAGGGTTAACAGGTAACGTTGTAGAACCGCTGTTACCCGGTAAGTACCCCCATGACTTTTGACGATCTTTCCATGCCCCGCATAATATAAACTACATCTAACGATTGGACCGGGATACGCCACGATGGGTGCCGCGATGCATTGGGACGGAACCGCGCAGGAGTTCGATGAGATCGCCGGTGATCGGCGTCGGGACAAGCGCTACGAGATCGAACTGAACCTGCGCTGGAAGCTGATTCGGCGACGCCGTTTGCTCGAAGGCGGTGAGGGACGGACGCTGGACGTTTCGAGCGGCGGGATCCTCTTCGATGCCGGGCGTCCACTGCCGGCGGGCCTCAACGTGGAGATTTCGATCGCCTGGCCGGTGATGCTGCACAGCGTGGCCCCGCTGCAACTGTTGGTGTATGGCAAGATTGTCCGTTCCGATGGCCGGCGCACGGCTGTCCGCATGGTGCAACACGAGTTCCGTACGGCTGGGTCGGCGATGGAGCGACGCTTGGCCTCGGCCATTGGCTCACGTCCGGCTCTGCCGCTTCTGACCAGGGTGAGCGGCGGGCCGGACGTGATTGAACCGGGCTAGGGGTTCATCCCCAGCGGCTTATCCCATTTGCCGGCCGCGGCGCATCATGCTGGGCTCTGGGACCGGCGGGGGCGGCAGTTCGGGTTCCGGTTTGCGCGGTGGACGGCGGTCCAGCCGGTTGGCGATAAACTCCTCGCGGGCCTTCTGCTGGCGCGATGGCTTGGCTTCCACGGTGGCCCATTCCTCGGGCGTGATTTCCTCGACCGCCGGCAAATACTTCTGGAAGTAGGCGCGCAGGCGATCCTGCACCGGTTTCAGCGGCGACGCGTAGAGCAGAAACATCACCTGCTCCGGCGCGGCGGCGGAAATCGCGTGGTACACCTGCGACGGTTTGCGCAGGCGCGGCGAACGCAGCACGCTGGCGAGTTTCTTCGACCGCGCTTCCAACTGCAGCCACTGGTTGGTGACCGCTTTGGAGAACCCCAGGTACTTGGCCAGCGCCTGCTTTTCGCGCGGGCTCAGCTTCTCCGTCAGGGCGCACAGGAATGGCCCGAGACGGGCGGTGCGGGTCTCGGCCGAGTCGGGGAGCAGGCGGGCGATCTTCTCGAATTTCGTGAGACCGGCGCGATAGGCGTGGCCTTGCGCCAGGGCGGGCGAGAACAGCGCCAGCAAGCCGGCCTGGGCGAGCGCCTCGACAATCGCGGCAGCACCATCCTCCGTGCCGATCAACTTCAGTTCCGCGCCCAATACGGCCGGCGCGATGGTCTTCTCCACTTCGGCTTCGCGCGCGTTGGCCACCTGCATCGCGGTGCGCTCCTCAATCGCGAAGCCCAGCCGTACGCCCAATCGCACCAGCCGCAGCAGGCGGGTGGGATCGTCGTAAAACCCATAGGCGCTAACGGCGCGCAGTTCGTGGCGCTCGATGTCCGCCAAGCCGTTCAGCGGGTCCAGCAACAACCCGCGCGAGGTCTTATTGAGCGAAAGCGCGATCGCGTTGCAGGTAAAGTCGCGGCCGCGCAAGTCCTCCTGAATGGTGGCGGGCGAGACCTGCGGCTTGCCACCGCCGCGCGGGTATCTCTCCTGCCGGGACATGGCGATTTGAGCGGTCACGCCGGCCGGGAACTCGAGTTCCGCACTCTTGCGGTTCTGGTCCTCCGACACGATGGTGGCGCCGGAGCGGCCAGCCACCGTCCTGGCGAGTTTCAGGGCCGCACCCTCCACCAGGAAATCGAGATCGCGAATCCGAAAACCAGCCAGCATGTCGCGCATCGCGCCGCCGGTCAGGAACAGATTGAGGTTGGCCTCGCCCGCGGCGGCCATTACCTCTTCCAGAACCCGGTTCTGATCCGGGCTGAGGTGGCTTTCCAATATATAGATGTAGTCGCTCATCGCAGTGCGCTCTCGAACTTACCTACAAGGCCCGCGTCCCAACTCCCGCCGGAGATCCGTTAGGCGCGGGGATGATGCTTTTGAACCGTGTCCCGCAGTCTCGACCGCATGACGTGTGTATAAATCTGGGTGGTCGAGATATCGGCGTGGCCCAGCATGACCTGAACGCTGCGCAGGTCCGCTCCACCGTCCAACAGGTGCGTGGCGAAACTGTGGCGCAGAACATGGGGCGTCAGCCCGCGGAAGACTTGCACTTTGCGGCCATAGCCGGCGAGCAACTTCCAAAACGCCTGCCGGGTGAGACAGCCGCCGCGCGCGGTCACGAACAGATAGCGGCTGGCGCGGCCTTTGAGCAGAGCTGCGCGGCCCTCCGCCAAGTACCGCTCCACGGCGCCAATCGCCTCCCGCCCCACCGGCACCAGGCGCTGCTTGTTGCCTTTGCCTGTCACCCGCACGTAGCCCATACGGGCGTCCAGGTCGCCCACTCCCACGCTGCACAATTCGGAAACCCTTAGCCCGCAGGCATACAGCAGCTCAATCATGGCGCGGTCGCGAAGACCGGTGGGCCGAGCCGTGTCGGGAGCCTGGATCAGCTTCTCTATTTCACTTAGATTGAGGAATTTAGGAATGGTCTGCCATTGCCGGGGGGGGCGCAGTTCCTGGGCCGGGTCCCAGTCGATCAAATTCTCCTGTAACAGGAAGCGAAAAAAACAGCGAAGTGTGGCCAAATGCCTGGCAATGGAACGATGGCCCAACTGGCTGCGGTATAAACTGTCAGTATATAGACGGAGCGATTCCGGTCCTGGGAGGCCCGCCTGGCTGCCAACGAAAGCGATAAACCGATCCAGGTCAGTACCATAGGCGCTGAGCGAGTTGGCGGACAGGCCTTTTTCCACCCGGCAATAATTGAGAAACGCCTGGCTGTGGCCTTTCAGACCGGCCGATTGCTCCGCGAGCGCTTCTACCATCGTGCCAATGATACAATAAGCGCCTAAATGATTGAAACATAGTTGAAAAAAAAGGCGACCCTTGGCCACTTCCACCACCAAAAAGGCTGTGATTCGACGATTCCAGCGGGAGAATCTCTCGGGGTACGTCAATCCCCTTTCTTATCTTCAACCTACGGGGGTCGAACTGCTCTCTGCCGAGGGCCAGATCGTCGAGGTACCTTACGCCGAGATCAAGAGCGTCTCGTTCGTTCGCGATTTCAACGCCGCGACCGAGGCCGAGCGCCCCGTCTTCCTCAATCGCCCCAAGATGGAGGGTCTGTGGATGCGATTCACCTTTCAAGATGGGGAAGTGATGGAAGGCGTGATGCCGAACAACCTGCTGGCGGTGGAACCATACGGATTCAACGTGATTCCCCCGCACCCCTACAGCGCGCAGCAGCGCGTGTTTCTGCCGCGCACGGCGCTGCGTTCGGTGGAGGTGCTGGGGGTGGTGGGCAGTCCTCTCAAGCGGCGCAAGGAAAAGGCCGTGCCCGAAGCGCAGATCGGTCTGTTCGGCGAGTAGTGCGCAGGCGCGCCTGGGTCGTTGTTAACGCGCTTGCGCGCGCCGCTGCAAGGGTGATACAGGTCAATTGCGGTATACTCGAATTTCATACAAATAACTCTCAAGTTGGAGGTTCCATGAAGATCCGAACTATGGCTGCAACCCTGGCCGGGCTGCTGTTGATGGCGCTGCCATCCTTTGCCCAGATCACGGTGATCGAAGGGGTTGTGACGGGCCAGGACGGCGGGCCTCTGAAAGGGGCCCAGATTCGCATCGAGCGCACCGATGTGACTTCCACGTTCAAAGTCTCGACCGACAAGAAGGGGCATTACATATACAACGGGCTGCCCCTCGGCGTGTTCAACGTCACCTGTGTAGTGGACGGCAGGGATGTGGACAAGGTTGCCGGGGTGAGAACCACCACCTCAAAATACACGACCGTGGATTTCAACCTGAAGGCGAAAGCCGCCATACAGCAGGCCGCATCGACCGGCAACCTCTCCAAAGACCAGGAGCGAGGCATGAGCGCGGAGGATAAGCAGAAGCTCGAGGAACTTTATAAGAAGCGCTCGGAAAGCATGAAGAAGAACGCCGCCTTGAACGAAGCGTATAGCGCGGGCAAGACGGCCCTGGACAACAAGCAGTACGACGCCGCCATCGAAAGCTTAACCAAGGCTTCCGAACTCGACCCCAAGCAGGGCGCCGTATGGTCCGGCCTGGCCCAGGCTTATGAGCAGCTTGCCAAGACGAAGACGGGCGCCGATTTCGACACCAACATGCAGAAGTCCGCGGATAGTTGGACCAAAGCGATCGAGATCAACCCGGAAGAACCCGGTCTCCACAATAACTATGCGCTGGTGCTGGCGCAATGCAAGAAGTTCCCCGAAGCGCAAGCCGAGCTCGAAAAAGCCGCGACCATCAACCCGGCCGGCGCAGGCCAGTATTATTACAACCTGGGCGCGCTCGAAATCAACGCCGGCCAGAACGATGCGGCCAGCGAAACGTTCAAGAAGGCGATTACGATCACGCCGCCCTTTGCCGAGGCCTTCTATCAATATGGCATCACGCTGGTGGGCAAAGCGTCGTATGACAAAGACGGGAAGATCATCGCGGTTCCCGGAACCGTGGAAGCTTTCCAAAAGTACCTCGAGTTGAGCCCGAATGGCGTCCACGCGCAGGAATCCAAGGACATGCTGACCACACTCGGATCCACGCTCGAAGTGCAATACAAGAACCCCGACGCAGGCAAGAAAACCAAGAAGACTACGAAGTAGCCGCACACACAATCCGGGGCAGAGGCGGCGCGCTTCTGCCCCGATCTCATGATTCGAGCATTTTTCGTCGAGTTTGTATTTCCCCTGCTGCTGTTCCTCTTCATCCGTTCTTTGCTCGGCAATTTTCTCTCCCGGTATCGCAACCCGCCGGCGCGCCGCCCGCAGAGTGCACCAACGGTTCAGGCAGGGGGAGAACTGAAGAAGGATCCCGTCTGCGGGACGTATGTCTCGGCCGCGGCCAGCCTGACACGCACTGTCAATGGCCAGGTTGTACACTTCTGCTCGAAGGCGTGCAGCGACCAATACCCGAAGGCGTGACGAGCGCCGTTCCCTTCCCAGTGTTGCGTCCCATGCGCGGTTTGAGATAATGTACGGAAACCACATTGGGGGCGATGGGGAAGCAGCTTCCGAAATGCGCTGGCCAGGAGGGTTGTCGAATGTATCCCAGCAAGAAGAGAGAATCGTAATCCATGGGAATCGGGATTCGCATCGAGCATTTACGCAAGGTGTACGATTCGCCGCCGCCCTCGGCCGCCGGCGGGCGCGGCTTTTCCTTCGGCCCGACACGTTCCGGCGGGCGGAAAGAAAAGAAAAAGAAGGTCGAAATTCTGGCGCTCGACGACGTCTCACTGGAGATTCCGGCCGGTCAGATCTTTGGCCTGCTCGGCCCGAACGGCGCGGGCAAGTCCACCACCATCGGCATCCTCACCACGCGCACCGAGCCCACCGCCGGACGCGCCTTCGTAGGCGAGTTCGACGTCTGGCAGCAGCAGGTGAAGGCCAAGCGCGTGATCGGCGTGGTGCCGCAGCGGCCCAATCTGGATTTTGCGCTGACTACGCGCGAGGTGCTGCTGTTTCACGGCGCCTACTTCGGGCAGAGCGCCCGCGAGCGAGCGCGCCGCGCCGATGAGGAACTGGAGAAATTCAAGCTCACCGACCGCGCCAACCAGATGGTCCGCGAACTTTCCGGCGGCCTGATGCAGCGCCTCTCGATCGCGCGCGCCATGATGCACGATCCCGAGGTGCTGTTCCTCGACGAGCCATCGGCGGGCCTGGATCCGCAGACACGCCTGATGCTGTGGGAGATCATCCGCGGCTACGGCAGCCTCGGCAAGACCATCGTGCTGACCACGCACTACATGGATGAAGCCGACACGCTGTGCCAGCGCCTAGCGATCATCGATCACGGCAAGATCATCGCCCAGGGCACGCCGCGCGAACTGAAATCGTCGATTCCCGGCGGCTACCTGCTGCGCCTGCGTTTCGACCGGGCGACGGACGAGCTGCTCCGCCAGATTCGCGAACTGCCCGGCGTGACCGAAGTGAAGTCGGCCGACCCGACGGCGGCCGATGTGTACGCCGACCGCGGCGGCCCCCTGATCGGCCCCCTCGTCAACGCCGCGCAGGCGGCCGGCGTGGAAGTGCGCGACGTGCATATTCAGGAACCGAGTCTGGAAAACCTGTTCCTGCATCACACAGGAAGGAGCCTGCGCGAGTGAACTGGAAAACGTTTTATGCACTGCTATCGCGCGACGGTCACGTCGCCCGCCGCAGTTTGGCGATGGTGCTGGTGCAGAATCTGCTCCAGCCACTGCTGTTCACCTTCGTCTTCGGACGCGTGCTCACCTCGGGCGGCTTGATGGCGAGCGGGTTCAAGGCCGTGCTGCTGCCGGGCGTGATCGCCATCAGCATGGTGATCGCCGGCGTGCAGGCGGTGGCCATGCCGCTGATCACGGAGTTTCAATTCAGCCGCGAAATCGAGGACCGCCTGCTGGCGCCGATTGAAAACGGATGGCTGGCGGTGGAGAAAATCATCGCCGGCATGATCCAAGCGCTGGTGGCCGGCCTGGTGATAATCCCAGCCGCATGGTTGACGATGGGCTCGGGCGCACACCTCAGCTTCGCGAGTCCGTTCACGTTCGCCGCCTTCTGCCTGTTGGTGGCATTGCTGGCCGCCGCCGGTGGCCTCACACTCGGGTGCAGCGTCGGCGCCACGCAGATCGGCCTGATGTTCAGCATCATCCTGACGCCGATGTTGATGTTTGGCTGCGTCTATTATCCGTGGTCGTTCCTCCGCGCGTTCCCCGGGTTGCAGTATGCGGTGTTGCTGAACCCGGTAGTCTACGCGAGCGAGGGCCTGCGCGGAACGCTGGCGCCGGGCGTGCCGCACATCGCTGGCTCGATCACGGCTTCCGTGCTGGCATTGGCCGATGTCGGTTTGGTAGCGCTGGGGATTTGGAAATTCCGGAAGAAGGCGGTGAGCTGAGGCGATGCATCCTGACCAGCTGCTGGGCGAAGTGCTGATCGCGGGGCAGCCGGCTGTCCCTGAAGCTGGCACGATCTTCCAACAAGGGCTGGGCCTCTTTGGAAGCCTTGAGGACGCCGCCTTGTTGGACGCGGTCGTCGCCATCGCCTACGAGGAACGCCGCCGCCCGGCGAGTTCGACCGATGTGTTCTGATCGAGGGTTCATTTTCAGATCGGGCTGTGGAGAAACTCGCTTTAACACCAGCGGCGGCCGGGGCGGATTCCCGGTGGTCATTGTCCATGATTTTGCCGCAGCTCAGATGGCGCACTTCGGAACGCAACATCGGTCTATGATTGGACCGTGACTGCTTTTTCGGGCGCCCTGCTGACCTATGCTGTTGCGTTCTCAGCGTGGGCTCAAGGATCCGGCGCGCCGATCCCCAGGTTTGAGGACTATCGCGTGAGGCAAGTCTACAACGGAGTGCCCGCCCCTCCGAAGATCGTCACGGCGTCTCAGCGAAGGTATCGCACACGAATCAGGGAGGGCGTAGAGAAGGGATGGGGCGTGCTCCAAGATGGCAGTGAGCAGCACCGGCCGGGTCCGAATTTTGCGGGGAAGATGATCGTCGTGCAATGGGGATGTGGCTCGCCATGCCTGATGCTGGCGATGGTTGATGCGGTAACGGGCGAGGTCTTTTCGCTGCCGCTGGCCATGGGTGACACGCTGCGGTTGCCGCTGTTGTGTATTGGCAACTCCGTCGGCGGTAATCCCGAAGTCGAGTTCCGGCAGGACAGCCGCCTGATGGTCATTAGGGCCACGCCAGACTACTTCAAGAGCAACCACCACTCTTACACCCATTACTATTTGTGGCGAGACGATCGTTGGGTACTCTTGCGTAGAGAGCGGCTTGACTGACTTTTTATCGGCGGGCGGAATGCCGGCTTCCGCTGTCGGAAGGTACCAGAGCCTCATCGAGCCGTCTTGCTACGCGGCAACCGTGCGCACCTGAAGCGCGCTTCGGCCCGAAAGCTGGTCAGTACTTCGCGACGGTGTGACAGAGAGTATCCTGGTTGGCAGTGAAGACCTTCTTCCATCTCGATATGGACGCCTTTTTCGTGTCCGTGGAGGAGTTGTTTGCGCCGGAACTTAAGGGGAAGCCGGTGGTGGTCGGCGGACGGCCGAACGAGCGGGGGGTGGTTTCGGCGGCGTCTTACGCGGCGCGGAAGTTCGGCGTGCATTCGGCGATGCCGCTGCGCACGGCGTACAAGATGTGCCCGCAAGCCATTTTCGTCGAGGGGCACATGGAGCGGTATCAGGAGTACTCGCACAAAGTCCACGACGTGCTGTGCGGGTTCACGCCGCTGGTGGAGATGGCCTCGATTGACGAAGCCTATCTCGATATCACGGGCACCGAGCGTCTGTACGGGCCGCCGCTGCGGGCGGCGCACCTGCTGCATGAGCGCGTCCACGCCGCCACCAAACTGAATTGTTCGATCGGTATCGCAGCGTCGCGGATGGTGGCCAAGATCTGCTCCGACCAAGCCAAGCCGAACGGCGTACTAATGGTGGTGCCGGGCCGCGAGGCCGCGTTCCTGGCGCCGCTCGAAGTGCGGCGCATACCAGGCGTCGGCAAAGTGAGCGAGAAGAATCTGCATGCGCTCGGCATTCGCAAGGTGCGCGACCTGGCCAATCGCGACGAAGCGTTCCTGGAACAACACTTCGGCAAACTGGGCCTGGCGCTGGCCGGCAAGGCGCAGGGACTGGACGCGGGCGGCTGGTTCGATACCGAAATCGGCGCCGAGGAGGGTCCCAAATCGATCAGCCACGAACACACGTTTTCCGAAGACACGGCGGCGCTATCGCAGATCGAATCGACACTCGCTAAGTTGAGCGAGATGGTGGGCCGCCGATTGCGCGAGCATGGCTTGAGCGCGCGAACCATCCAGCTCAAGCTGCGCTATACGGATTTTTCGACCATCACACGCGCGCGATCGATTGAGCGCCCGACCGCGCTCGATACCGAGTTGTTCGACGAAATCCGCAAGCTGTTTCATCGGAACTGGAAGCCGGGCGCGGCTGTGCGGCTATTGGGCGTGCACGTCTCCGGCTGGTCGGATGAGCCGGCGCAACTGGATCTGCTCGACGACCAGCGCCACGAGCGCTGGCAGCGCGCGCTGACCGCCGCGGACGACATGCGCGACCGCTTTGGCGAATCGGCCGTCTCGCTCGCCGCCAGCCTGCGCGGCAAGTTCCGCGAGCGCGTGCACGAAACACCGCCGGGCTTGCCGGGGAAGAAGAAGTAGGCGGTGGGGCAGGCGCTTCCGCCTGCCAACTGCCATGCTGGACAAACTGTTGGCACGCGAAAGCGCCTGCCCCACAAGTTGCGCGAACCCCTCACGCCGCGTGGCGCCTCACTCGCGCTTGAGGTTGATCGTTCCGCGGCAGGTTGCGCTCTGGCAGCGGCAGGGGATGTGCTCGACGGTGTGCGGGAAGCGGTAGTCGACGGTCAACTCCTCGCCGCGGCGGATGGGACGCTTGGCGATATAGAGGATGTGGCCTTTGAAAACGCAGGAGCGGAGGTTGGGATCGCAACTGTGGTTGATGATCTCGGCGCCGGAGCCTCCCACCGAGCCATCGAGCGTCCAGTAATCGTCGACGCTGAACAGGTAGGTGACCGATCCACGGTCGCGGCGCTTGGCATCGCGGCGGTTGAGCCGCTCGCCCGTGTATTCAATCACCTTGCGATGCGCCGGGATCGGTTCGAGCGCGTACACGCCGCGATGGTGGATTCTCGACTCGCGAATTTCCAGGCGGAAACACGTGTGCCGCGGGTCGATGGACGGGGAATGGAGAACGCGCGTGGCCATGGCTCCTTCGCAGTATAACCAACCGCCCGTCCGAGGCGCCATTTTTCGCTTGACAAGCGACTGATTTAGTACTAATAAATTAGTATGCGACCGCCAAGCACCACCCTGACCGGCCAGGAACTGGAAATCATGAAGATCGTCTGGGAGCGCGGCAGCGTGACCGTGCGCGACGTATACGAAGCGCTGCTGGAACGCCGCAAAGTGGCTTACACGACGGTCATGACCATGCTGAAAATCCTGGAGCAAAAGAAATACCTCAAGAAGACGCAGGCCGAACGGGCGCACGTGTACCGGCCGGCGCAGCTGAAGGGCAAAGTGATCGGTGCCATGGTGCGAGAGTTCGTCAACCGGGTTTTCAACGGGTCGGCCGAGCCGCTGCTGGTTCATCTGGTGGAAGAAGGCGACCTGTCGCGCGAGGACCTGGAGGATATTGCGCGGCTGCGCAAGCGGGGGAGGCCGTCATGAACACGACGCTGGTCTGGAGCAACATTTTGGCCTACAGCCTGCAAGTGGGACTGCTGGTAGCGCTGGGGGCTTTCGTGCCGGCGCTGATGCGCATGCGGGTGGCCAGCGCGCGGCTGCTCTACTGGCAATTGCTGCTGGTGGCATGCCTGGTGTTGCCGTGGGTGCGGCCGTGGCACCGGGAAACGATCGTGGCCAACGTTTCGGTGACGACGGTTGTTATGAGCGTCGCGGCGCCTGTGCCGGAGCAGTTCCACATCGCGCCGGGTGAGCTTCTGCTCTATCTGCTCGCCGCTGGCGTGGTGGCACGTCTGGCTTGGCTGTGCGTGGGCTTTTGGCGTTTGCGGCGTTACCGCCGCCACGCCGTTCCGCTCGAAAACGCGGGCGTGTGGGCCGAGGTATTGCTCTCGGCCGAGATATCGAGCCCAGTGACGTTCGGCTGGCGGCGGCCGGTGATTCTGCTGCCGGAGCGGTTTCCGCAACTGAGCGAGGCGATGCGGCAAGCGATCCTGTGTCACGAGAACCTGCACGTGGAGCGGCGCGACTGGCTATTCACAATGGGCGAAGAACTGGTACGCGCCGCGCTCTGGTTCCATCCTGCCATCTGGTGGGTGCTGGCCGAAATTCAATTGGCGCGCGAGCAGGCGGTGGATTCGGGGGTCGTCGAGATCACGGAGGCACGCGATCCTTACGTGGATGCACTGCTGGAGATGGCCGGCGCGCGGCCGGAATTGGACCTGGTGCCCGCGCCGCTGTTTCTACGCAAGAGGCATTTGAAGCAAAGAGTGGTCGAGATCATTCGGGAGACAACCATGTCGAAGACGCGATGGATCACTGCGTTGGCCGCGAGCATAGTCTTTCTAGCCGGCGCGTGCTGGTTGGTAACCGGCGCATTTCCGCTGGCGGCGGAGCCGCAGGTGGTGTCGGACGCCGAGGGCGTGACGGTGGATCCGGGCGGCGCGCAGATCCTGCACCGCTCAGGGGTTCGGTATCCCGAGGATGCAATCTACAAGGGCATACAGGGAACCGTGGTGGTGCGGGTCGCGCTGGATGCAAACGGTGTGGTGACGGGCGCCACAAGTGTCAGCGGCCCCCAGGAGCTGCGCGAAGCGGTCCTGCAGTCGGTGTTCGACTGGCGCTTCGCCGAGGACGCGGCGGGAAAGACGCGGCAGGTCAGCGTTACTTTCGAGTTGCAGAAGGATGCCGCGGCTAAGCTTCAGGAGGCGGAACGCGCCCGGTTGAAAAGAATGTACGCCCGCGCCCAGAATCCGTACTGGCACCGTGCGATCAGGAACGTCATCGTGAGCGGGATCTCCGATCAGGCGAAGGCCGATCTGCTGGCGCGCCTTCCGGTTCACGCGGGCGACACCTTGACGGAGGACCTGATGATAAACGTCAGCATGGCGATCTCGAGGTTCGACATGCGGCTGGGCACATTAACCAGCCTGGAGGAGGGCGGGGTCATTTTGCGAATCGGTCCTCAGGTTCAGCTCGGCGCCGAGCCGGACGGCGATAGCGCAGCGAAGCCGCTCGCGGCGCCGGTGGAATCGGAATCCGGCGCCGCCGGCACTATACGGCTTCAGGTAAGCGGCAATGTGCAGGGGTTCGAACTGATCTCCCAGTCCGCGCCGGTCTATCCGCCGCTGGCGAGACAGGCGCGAATTGAGGGGACCGTCGTGCTGTCCGCCCTGATTGGCAAGGATGGACATGTCCAGGATCTTAAGGTCGTACGCGGCCACCCGCTGCTGGTGCAGGCGGCACTGGACGCGGTCAAGGACTGGGTCTATAAACCAACCACGATCAACGGCGAGCCGATGGAAGTGAAGACGGAAGTCAGCCTCAAATTCGCGCTGCCGCAGGAAGAGGTCCAGCAGCCCACGCGAATCCAGGTGGGCAGCGTCATGGAGGCCGCCAACTTGCTCACTCAGGTCAGGCCGAAATATCCACCGGAGGCGAAGAAGGCGGGCATTCAGGGAACCGTCGTGCTTTCCGCATTGATTGGCAAGGACGGCCAAGTGCAGAATCTCGAAGTCGTATCCGGCGATCCACAATTGGCCGAGGCGGCCGTGGAGGCGGTCAAGCAGTGGGTCTACAAGCCCACCCTGGTCAACGGCGAGCCGGTGGAAGTGCAGACCACGATTGACATCAACTTCACGTTGCAGTAGCGGTGGGCCGGATGCCTTCAGCCAGTAGGGCGGCAGACAATAGCCCAGCGTAAGCACTGGTTGAACAGCCGGTACACGGCGCAGCCCCGGAACGGGGCGGAAGAACAGGCCGTAGCGTCTTTCGCCCCGTTCCGGGGCTGCGCCGTGTTCAAACCTTTCCCGACGGCTTGCGCCATGGGCTACGATCTTTCGCCCCTCTGGGGCTTGGCGCACATCCAACGTTGGACGGTAGGTTTCCGGCCGCGACACCAAGTTCGATCAAGATGCCGCTTCCTGTGGTCGCGGCTCGGACCGTTCGGCAACCGCTCCGTTTAGCCGCGGCTCCGATCAGAGGGGTTGCCGCACAAGGCACCCCATCATGTGGAGCGAGGAAGCAGGATTAACGCCAATCCTGTACGTCCGAGTGCCGCATCGATTTGCCGGTGCGACGTGGACCGTTTGCGACCGAGGCCGTTATTCGCCGCGCAGCTTGGCGGCGATGGCGGCGCCGCGGGCGAACTCTTCCTGCAGTTGGCGCGTGCGCAGATTTTCGCGCAGATGTTCCAGCTTCTGAATGTAGAAGCCGAGGGCGCGGTCGATGTGGTCGGTATTGGTGGCCAGGATATCGCGCCACAGGTCGTAGGAGCTGAGCGCAAGGCGGGTCATATCGAGGACGCCGGGGCCTGCGACTTCGAGCTTCGCGCCGGTGGGCAAACGCTCGGCCAGCGTGGCGCCGAGCGCGGTGGAAGCGAGCTGTGGCAAGTGCGAGGTCATCGCCACGAGTTGGTCGTGCTGGTCGCAATCGAGCGTAACGAGGCGCGCGCCGAAGCGGTCCAGCCAAGCGGTGAAGTCGCGCGCGGCGGGGGTTTCGAGTTCGGCCGGATCGTCCGGCGTGAGCACCCAGGTACGCCCGTGGAAGAGACCGGCCTCGGCCGCGGCGGCGCCGCGTTTCTCCTTGCCGGCCATCGGGTGGCCACCGAGGAACTGGCCGCGCGCGATGGTCTGCCGCGCCAGATCGACGATTTCGCACTTGGTGCTGCCGGCGTCGGTGACCAGCGCGCCTGGCTTCAGCATCGGGTCCAAATGACGGATGGTATCGAGGATGCGGCCGATGGCTTGCGAGAGGAAGACGAGGTCGGCGGTGGCGACGGCCTCGGCCAGCGGCGCGCCACGGTCGATGGCGCCGGCGGCGAGCGAATCGGCAATTGCGCGCGGCGAGCTAACGCCCATAATGGAGCCGCTAAATCCGGCCTCGCGCAGGGCCAGGCCGAACGATGCACCGATCAGCCCGGTCCCGACAATCGCTACGTTCTTCATGAAATGTTTAGTGTAGCGCCGCCGGGCGAGTCCAGTCAGAAGCTGCGGGAAAGTGTGGCAAAAAAGAAACGCGCCCGCAAGCGGGCGTTGGCAGGCTGAAGCCTGCCCCACCTAAGCAAGCTCGGGGCTTTCTAAATGCTCCGTCCCACTGCAGGCGCGATGATGCGTAGCTGGGCCATCAGCTCGGTGAACTGTTCCGGGCGCAGCGACTGAGCGCCGTCGCTCAAGGCGTGGTCGGGATCGGGATGAACTTCCACCAGCAGTCCATCGGCGCCGGCGGCCACGGCGGCGCGCGCCATGGGCGGAACCTTATCGCGGCGGCCGGTGCCGTTCGATGGGTCGGCGATAATCGGCAGATGCGAGAGTTTCTTCACCACTGGAATGGCGGAGATATCCATCGTGTTCGTGGTGTAGGTTTCGAAGGTGCGTATGCCGCGCTCGCACAGGATCACATCGTAGTTGCCGCCGGCCAGGATGTGTTCGGCGGAAAGCAGCAACTCTTCGATGGTCGCGGCGATGCCACGTTTCAGCAGCACCGGTTTGCGCTGCCGGCCCAGCTCGCGCAGCAGGTTGAAGTTCTGCATGTTGCGCGCGCCGATTTGCAGGATGTCTGCGTACTGGCTCACCAGCAGGATCTGCGTAAGATCCATCACCTCGCTCACCACCAGCAGTCCTTGGCGGTCGGCGGCGGCGCGCAGCAGCGCGAGACCTTCCTCGCCTAGGCCATGAAATCCGTACGGCGAACTGCGTGGTTTGAACACGCCGGCGCGGATGACGGCGGCGCCGGCGGCGGCCACGATTTCGGCGCATCGTTCGATCTGCTCGCGGCTTTCGACGCTGGACGGGCCGGCCATCACCACCACGCGGCTGCCGCCGAATTCGCACGCGCCGACTTTGACCACCGTACCGCCGGGCCGGAAATGGCGGCTGGCGAGTTTGTAGGGTGACGCGATGCGATGCGCTTCCTTCACGCCATCCATCACGTCGAACACGGCCAGGTCGAACTCTTCCTGGCCGCCCACGCCGCCGAGCACGGTGTGGACATGCCCCGTGGAGCGGTGTACGTTGAACTCCATCTCCACCATGCGGTCGATCACCGCCTGGATGTTTTCTTCAGTGGCACCTGCCTGCATGACCACGATCATGGCTTGCCTCCGTCCGATTGCATGCGCATCCGCTGCACGGTGCGCGCCTCGTCGATAATACGTTCAAAAACGCGGCGCAGACCGTCCGGCGGTAAGGGACCGCCGTTGGAGGCGATCACGTTGGCGAACACTTCGCTTTCGCGCTTGGGCTCGTAGATGGGCAGGCCGGCCAGCCGTTTGATGCGGCCGATCTCCTCCACCACGCGCATGCGCTCGTTGAGCAGCCTCACGATGTCCCGGTCCACTACGTCGATCTGCGTGCGTAGCCCATCCAACTGCGGCCCCGCTTCTTGTTCCGTCATGCCTGCGCTCCAAATCCATGTTTCAGTTCGCGCGTGAAACTCTCGAGTTGAATCTCGAGCGACGCGTTGTCGCTGTTCCGCTCGATCAAGCGGACGAACGCGCTGCCCACAACGACCGCATCCACCTGGCTGCCCAGCTCGGCCACTTGCTCAGGTGTCGAGATTCCGAAGCCCACCGCCAGCGGCAAATCGGTGATGGCGCGCATGGCGCTCACCAGCGGCGCGGTCGAGCTGGAGAGCGAATCGCGCTCGCCGGTGACGCCGGCGCGCGACACCAGGTACACGAAGCCGGTGGAATAGCGCGCCACCAGATCGAGACGCCGCGGCGTGGAAGTGGGCGCGGCCAGAAACACGGTGTCGAGGCCCTGCCCATGCATGGCGCCGACGTAGTCGTGCGCCTCTTCGACCGAGGCGTCCGTGAGCAGGCAGCCATCGATGCCGGCCTGCGCGGCGTCGCGCGCCAGGCGCTCCAAGCCGTAGCGCAGCACCGGGTTGAGATACGTGAACAGCAGCAACGGCGCTTGGGACCGCTGGCGAATTTCGCGCGCGATTTCGAGCACGCGCGCGAGCGACGTGCCGGCTTTGATCGCGCGCTCACCGGCGCGCTGGATCACAGGGCCATCGGCGACGGGATCAGAGAACGGCACGCCCAATTCGATCAGGTCCGCACCGCCGCGCAGCATGGCTTCCACCAGTGCGGGCGTTCGGTCCGGCGCGGGGTCGCCCGCGGTCAGATAGGCGATGAGGCTCTTGCGCCCGGCGCGTTTCCGCTGTTCGAACATGCGGCCGATGCGCGTCATGGCTGGTCGATCTCCGGAAAGTTCTCGCGATAGATGTCGATATCCTTGTCGCCGCGGCCGGACAGGTTGACGATGAAGATCTTGCCTGCCGCTGCGGGCGTGCGGCGAATGGCCTCGGCCACGGCGTGCGCGCTCTCCAGAGCCGGAATGATGCCTTCCACACGCGAAAGCTGGAGCGCCGCGGCGAGCGCTTCCTTATCCGAAGCGGCGACATACTCGGCGCGATGCCGGTCGTGGAGCAGGGCGTGCTCGGGGCCAATCATCGCGTAATCGAGGCCAGCGGAGACCGAGTGCGTGAGCGACACTTGGCCGTTCTCATCCTGCAACAGGTAGCTGTACGCGCCTTGCAGCACGCCGGGTGCGCCACCGCGGAAGCGCGCCGCGTGTTCGCCCAGGCGATCGCCGCGGCCGCCGGCTTCGACGCCGATCAGCTCGACGGCGGCATCCGGCAGAAATGCGTGGAATATGCCGATGGCGTTAGAACCGCCGCCGACACAGGCGAAGATGGCATCGGGCAGGCGGCCTTCCACTTCGAGAATCTGCCGTCGCGCTTCTTCGCCAATCACCTTTTGAAAATCGCGCACCATCATCGGATATGGATGCGCGCCCAGCGCCGAGCCGAGCAGGTAATATGTGTCGCCGACGTTGCTCACCCAATCTCGCATGGCCTCGCTGATGGCGTCTTTCAAGGTGCGGCTGCCGGCTTCGACCGGCGCCACGCGCGCGCCGAGCATCCTCATGCGGAAAACATTGAGGCGCTGCCGGCGCATATCTTCGGTGCCCATATAGACCACGCACTCGAGGCCGAGCAGCGCGCACACAGTGGCGGTAGCCACGCCGTGCTGGCCGGCACCGGTTTCGGCGATGATGCGGCGCTTGCCCATACGCCGCGCCAGCAGCGCCTGGCCCAGGCTGTTGTTGATTTTGTGCGCGCCGGTGTGCAACAGGTCCTCGCGCTTCAGCCAGAGGCGCGCGCCGCCCAGCGTGTGGGAGAGCCGCTCGGCGCAGTAAAGCGGCGTCGGCCTGCCGGCGTAGTTGCGCAGCAGTTCGCTCAACTCGGCTTGAAACGCAGGGTCCTGGCGCGCTTCCAAGTACGCGCGTTCCAGTTCCTCAATGGGCGCCATCAGCACTTCCGGCACGAAGCGCCCGCCGTAGGGTCCGAAGTGGCCGGTGGAATCCGGTTGCGGGCTCATCGGCCGAGCGCCTCCAGGGCCGCGCGCAAAAAATCGCTCATCTTTCGATTATCCTTTTTTCCCGGTGCGCTCTCGATGCGGGAGCAGGCATCCACGCCCCAGGGATGCAACATCGCAACGGCCTGCGCGACGTTCGAAGCGTCGAGGCCGCCGGCCACGATGAGTGGCTTCGGCGCGCCAGAAGCCAGCTTCCAATCGAAGACGTGGCCCGCGCCGCCGAACAGCTCGCCGGCCGGTCCATCGAGCAACAACGCCTCGGCCGGACAGTCGCGGAAGGGGGCGAAGTCGAAGCCGGGTTCCACGCGCACGGCCTTCCACACAAGGAGCGACGACGGATAACCACCAATCGTTTCCGAGCCATGCAATTGCGCCACGTCGAGCGATGCCACGCGGGCAATCTCCTCGATGCGCGCCGGCGCTTCATCTACGAACACACCGACGCGGCGGACACCGGGCGCCGAGGCAATCTCGGCGGCGCACTCCGGCGCGATGAAGCGCGGGCTGCGCGAATAGAAATTGAAACCGATGGCGGTGGCACCGCCCTCGATCGCCGCGGTGGCATCGTCTTGGTTTGTGATGCCGCAAATCTTGACGATCATGACGCAACCAGCGCGCGGAGCGCAGCGGCCGGATCGCCCGATTTCATCAGGTGCTCACCGACCAGAAACGCGGAGTAACCGGCGTCACGCAGCCTGCCGATATCGGCTGCGCTGTGTATGCCGCTTTCGCTGACCGCCAGTGCGCCAGAAGTCATGAAGGGCGCGAGCGAAAGCGATGTCTCCAGCGTCACCTCAAAAGTGGTGAGGTCGCGATTGTTCACGCCGATGATGTCGCTGCCTGCGGCAATCGCCATGTCGAGCTCGCGCCGGTTGTGCACCTCGACCAGCGCGGCCATCTTCCAGCGCGCGGCGGTTTCGCGGAAATCGCGCAGCTCGCGCTCGGTCAGGATGGCGGCGATCAGCAGGATGCAATCGGCGCCGTGGGCCGCGGCCTCGAGGATCTGCTCGGGCGCGATGGTGAAATCCTTCCGCAACACAGGTACGCTCACCGCCGCGCGCGCCTGCTCCAGATCGGCCAGACTGCCGCGAAAGAAGAGCTCGTCGGTCAGCACGGAAAGCGCGGCTGCGCCGCCCGCCTGGTAAGCCGTCGCAATCCGAGCCGGAACGAAGTCCGGCGCCAACAATCCCTTGCTCGGTGAAGCTTTCTTGATTTCCGCGATGATGGCCGGCGTGTGCGCGCGCAGCCCCGCGCGAAAATCACGGCGGCCGGGTATGCGCGTTTCCGCCGCTCGTTCCCACTCTTCGACAGGGGACGCCTTCGCCGCCAGATCCGCGCGCTTTTGGGCGACAATTCTCGCCAGTATGTCTGGAACAGTATCGATCAAGGGTGTTTTCTTATCGTAGCAGAGAGGCATCCAGGGCAAGCTAAAGCATGCCCCACCAACGAGGTGCTTGTCTTTGGTGGGGGATGCTTTAGCTTGCCCTCACCTCGCGACATCTGACCCTGAGATCTCATCACCGACTTGCCGCGCGTGTCCGCCGGCGTTAGGCTGAAATCGGGATACTCATGCGACATCAGGCGAAGATTGACTGGCTAGTTGGAATAGGAATGTTGGCCGGGCTCGTCGTTCCCTTTGTCAGCGCTGTCGAGGAGTATACGGCCTGGGGGTACGCCGCATCCGGTTTCGTGGCGCTCCTGGTTTTCGGCTTTTGCTATCCCCAGTGGTACGAAACCAACGCGGATGCTCTCGTGATTCGCGCCGGATTGACCACGCGCCGTATCCCTTATTCGACAATCACGGCGGTTCGCCCGTCGTCTTCCCGGCGGAGCTCTTTCGCGATGTCCTTGGATCGGGTCGAGATCGAATATGGCTCCAAAAGAATGTTGATCGCGCCGAAGAACCAGGACGAATTCTTCTCGGATATGGCGGCCCGGGCTCCTCAGCTTTTGAGGCAAGGCTAAAACCTGGCGCCCACCTTCGCATCCTTCGAGTAAGCGCGGTTGATCGTGGATCTTCCGTGCACGCGAGCCGGGCCGGGCATGCCCGACCCCTACGTTGCTGTTGTAGGGGCAAGGCACGCCTCAGGCTTGTCCAAGTTAGGTTTCGGAAAGACCGGCGGAAGCTCTGCTAATGTGAGCTTGAGTTCCGAGCAAGGACCAATCTCAATAAACGGAGTCTTCCGCCTTGATACGAGTATG
>Ga0181529_10000175_pt1 | contig 93072 bp, 84 predicted proteins | sample PEATcosm2014_Bin_36_FD_119763 | JGI IMG/M metagenome (GOLD analysis project Ga0181529, IMG submission 119763) | Peatland microbial communities from MTU Mesocosm Facility, Houghton, MI, USA - PEATcosm2014_Bin10_30_metaG | ecosystem: Environmental > Terrestrial > Soil > Wetlands > Peat | place...
GCGATGAGTGGAGAGATGACCAAAGCTGTGCCGCCTAGCGCAATCGCCGGCAACTGGTAGCAGAGCGACTTGCCGAAGCCGGTCGGCATCACCAGCAGCAGGTCGCGCCCCGCGATGGCCGCGCGGCAGACCGCCTCCTGATTGGCGCGAAAACGCTTAAAGCCGAAGACCGAGCGCAGCAGCTCGGCCAGCTTAACCGGCTCCGTCACCTCATCCGAATTCGTTGGAGTCGTCAAAAGAAAAGGCCTGAGGCGCAAGAAATACGGCGCAAGAAGCGCGGAGCGCCTCCTTCCAACTTTACAGGAAGTGGAAAGACGAAAGATTCGAGGTGATCCTCGCTGAGTTTGAATCGACGTATTAGCCGAAGGCGGCTGCCCCACCGCAGGTGGCTACAGCAGTTTGCCCGCCGCCAGATCGCGGATCAGCCCGCGGTCGGCAGCTAGGAACTCGTAATCGGATAGGTCTTCTAGGCGGACCCAGCGCACCTGTTGATAGATGCGGCTCTCGATTTCGCCGGAAAACTCATGCACGGCAAAGAATTGCAGATCGACGGCGCCGCCATGGCGGTAGTTGTGGCGCACGCGGGTGACGCGGGGGCCGATAGTGGCGCGAATGCCGAGCTCTTCGTCCAGTTCGCGGACCAGCGCCTGCTCGGGGCTTTCACCGACCTCGATCTTGCCGCCGGGAAACTCCCACAGCAGCGCCATCGGCTGATCGGGACGGCGCTGGCCGATCAGGACTTCGCCGGCACGCACGATCAGCGCCGCCGCCACGAAGCGCAACGCGGGACCGGCAGGGCGCGGATTGGGTTGCGTCTGAAGTTCTTCCACTTTATTAGTTTAGACGCACCAAAAGAAATGTAGCGAATGAGCCAGGGATTTCCCGGCCGGGCGGGGTGAATAACCGTTCTGTTGCTGCGGCTTGAGCTTCAGGTTTCGTAAAGAGATGATTCGCCTGCCACGGCCGCTGCCGTGTCCTCGGCCGTCTCAGGCCGGAAGTAGCCCCAGCCGCGCTTGGCTGCCGCCTCGATCAGCGCCGGCGAGGGGTTGACCGGATACGCGCAGCGCGCCATTTCGAGCATCGCCAGATCGTGGACGGAGTTGCCGAAGACCGCATCGGGGTGGACGAGTCCTATACGCTTGAGCGCGACAGCCTTGGCAGGGCCGGTGGGCACGTCGACGAGCTCGGAGGTGATAAGGCCGTCCGCGATGCGCACCTCGGCGGCCAGCACGCGCTCTTCGGGAATGCCGAAGTCGCGCGCGCCCTCGGCGACCACCCACTTGTTAGTGGAACTGACGGCCCACAGCGCGACGCCGGCCTGGCCGAGCCTGACCAGCAACTGGGCCATCTCCGCGAAGATGCGCGGCCGCACAAACTCGCTCACATAGCGGGCGGCTGCCGAGCGCAGCTCCGCATCGCGCAGCCCCGCGTAGAGCTGCACCATCTCGCCGCAGATCGCCACTTCGCTCACACGCCCGGCCAGGTAGCCGCGGTAGCGCGCATCCATCCATTCGGCTGCGGCGCGCGAAACCAGACCCTGCGCGATGGACCAGGCCATGAAGCCATATCCGGCGTCGCCGCCCCACAGCGTTCCATCGCAATCGAAGACCGCGACCCTGGGGTTGCCGTCGAGAACCAGCCGCTCAAACTCCTGCGCGGTCCACTGTTTGAGTTCAATTTGCCTGCTGCTCAACCGTTCCTCTTGTCGTGTCCGAATGATTCTTCTCGAAAATCCTCGAAAAGTGCTACAACTCTATTTTCTTCCAAACGACTCCTCTTTGCACGTGAAGGTTTGATGAAGCCTCCGGCAGGGCAACAGAAGCGGGCCTTGCGGCTGGGCGTTGGCTGATTCAGTACCAGTACTTGAACTCCAGCCAGTCGGCGGCGTAGGTGCGCTTGCGATGGCGCAACCAGAAGTAGTGGTGATGCTCGTGGTCCATGATCCAGGGCGCATCAAAGAGCCCGAGATCGATGACTTCAGCATATGTATCGGCGTAGTCCCTGGGGTCGTTGCCCAGGGTGAGAACGGATTCGCCGGTGTAGCCGTTCCAGCCCCAGTAGAAGTAGTTCTGATGGCCGCTGATGGCGGTGGGAAGACCGTACTTGGGTCCGAGGATGTTGACCGCGCTGGCCTCGCCGTAGTTGCCGCAGAAGATGCCGGTGCGGGCGCGCACGTCGGGCGGCAGAGCGTTGTAGCGCGCGGCGAAGCCCTCAACCATCTGCGGCCAGCCGAAGCGGTCTGAGTGATACTGCGGAAGAGGGCTGGTAAACTTCTCGCTCTGGACCTTATTGGCGCCAAAGCGAGCCGTGTAGGCGTTGTACTTCTCCGGCGGCAGAATCGTCAGCATGATCGGCGCGGCGACGCGGCAGAGTAGATAGCCGAGGATCACCGTGTAGACGATGGACGGCCAACTCCGGTGGGTGAGCGCCCCGAAGGCGGCGGCTCCGGCGGCGAAGAGCACCGGATAGATGGGTGCGACGTAGTAATCCTTGGCGTGCATGGCCATCATCATCGCCAGAAAGAGCAGATAAGTGAAGGCGACGAAGCGCCAGGAACGGGCTTTGCGGGCGAAGGCCAGCCAGGCCAGCCCGCCGATGCACAGCGGGGCCGCGACAATCAGCAGCATCTTCACTTGCTGAAGCAGGAAGGCCAGCGGCGGCAGCTTGGTGTTCTTGTCGGTGTGAGCGACGCCGTTCAACAGTTCATAAGTTGGGAAGTGGTTTGCCCATTGCCAAAGGAGATTGGGCAGAGCTACGAGAATCAGCACGGCCACGCCCGCCGCGCAGCCTCGTGTAAAAAGAATGCGTCGCTGCGGGCTGATCAGAAGGCCGAGCAGAAGCGCGACGAGAAAGAAGACGGTGGAGTGCTTGTTTTCGATCCCCAGTCCGGCGAGCAATCCAAAGAACAGCCAGGCGCGGGGGCTGGCCGTGCCTTCGGCGAGGCGCAGGACGACGAGCAGCGCGCCCATCCAGAAGCAAGGCTCAAATGAGTTCATGGAAAGATAATTCGACGTACCCAGAAAGACCGGGCAGGCCAGTGCGGCCATCATGGCCAGGACTTGCGCCGCGCGGCGTCCGCCAAGCTGCCAGGCCAGCAGGCCTGTAAGGCCGACAGTCACGCCACCTGCCAGAAAGCTGAAGATGCGTACGCCGGTGGGCGAAAGGCCGAAGAGCAACTCGGCCAGCCGCGCCTGCAGGGCCGTCAGCGGAGGCATATCGACGTAACCCCAGGCCAGATGACGGCCGCAGACCAGGAAATACAGCTCGTCGCGAAAGAAGCCGTAGCCCAGATGGCTGCCCCAGAGCGAGCTGGCCAGATGAATCAGGAAGGTGAGCGCGGCGAAGATGCTGGCGAGCAGCAGGGCAGTGTGCAGGGATGTTCGCGCGGGGATGGGCGAATGGGCTTCGGGCAAAACTCATGCCTCCTGAGCGTCAGTCTACGCAATTCTACGCGTGAAGAGCGAGCAGGGTTCCATAAGTTCCGTGAATTGTTGTGCCGAATTTGGCAGTTCAGCTTGCCGGTCTTGCTTCGCGAAAATGCCGCCAGATCATCTCAGCGATTTTGCGCGGCACAACGGCGGTCAGCGGCCCGGCCATCGCCGGCAAAAGAGGAATCCCGGTCAGCCGCTGATCCTCAATTTGCGGGATACGTCGTCGAACTGTAAACCAGGATCGGAAACTACCGGTTTACGCGGCGGGAGCGACCGCGTCTCGCCGCCATTCTGCAGCAGGCGCGCTGTCGAGCGCCGGCATTGGCCGAGCGCCCGATGCAGGGCCTTCTCCGCCAGAGCCTCCAGCACGCCAAGCAGGCCGTCCTGTTTGCCGTGACCGGGAAGGACGCGGCCAGCCTCCAGGACGAGCGCCTGCCAATCGTGCCACTCGCCAGCGGCGTTGTGAATCCGCCTGAATGCGGCGGCCAACCGCTTGGCCAGTGAATCCGTCGTGGCTGAGATCTCTACCAGGTATCTCGCTTGCTTCAGGCGCTTGCGGTATTCATGCAGGTTGCCGGCGTCGAGATTGGGAAAATCGCGGGTCAATTCTGTAAATATCCTCAAAGCCTCCGGAACAGTCGAATGAACCTTTGAGGGTAAGCGCGGCTGCAATGTCGCTTCTATTTCTCTGCTGATCCGGTTTATCCGCTTCCCGCGAGCCTCAATGACAACCGCCAACTCGCCGATTCCACGCTGGCGTTGCCGCTTCAGCCGGGCTTCGAGTTTGCTCATCTCGCGCAGGCAGCGTGGATTCGGTTGCGTTGCGCCGTCCTGTGTCCCTTGGAGGCGGCTGCGAAGGCTGCTGAGCCGGGCCAGGTAAACGTCCGCGTCGCGTACCGGTTCGAGCGCCTTCCGCAGCTTCTTTCCCTCTTTAATCCAACGCCGGAACGCATCCGCGGCGGCTGAATCCGCGCCCCGCTCCTGCAACCTTTGCTGGAGCGCCACACGCAGGCGCAGCGTCTGGCTGCGCAGTGCATGGACGTTCTTCCGGCTTGGCCTGAGTGTGCATCGGGCAAGAAGGCCGCGCCATGCTTCCAGCCGCCTCAGCCATTCCGGCTGGAGGGGAATCTGCTCACTGGGGGAAGGCGAACTGAAATTCACCGATCTTTAACCTCTGCTCTCCATTTTGCACCCGTAGCCCTACGAATGGAAAGAAGGCGTCTGGTGGAGCGGCTGGAGGCTTCGTTGCCGAAACCGATTTAAAAACCTGCCAGTCCATTCAGAATGAACCGGCAGTGCGGCAGGTCAGTTTGCGAGTCGAGCCTCGTGGAAATGCCGCCAGATAATTTCGGCAGTCTTGCGGGGGACCACGGCGGCCAGCGATTCGGCGGTGGCTTGTTGCACCTCGCGCAGGCTGCCGAAGTGAGTTAGCAGGCGCTGTCTGGTCTGCGGTCCGACGCCGGGAATGTTCAGCAACTCCGAGTCGCGGTCGCGCATGGCGCGGCGCTGGCGATGGTAGCCGACGGCGAAGCGGTGGCTCTCGTCGCGGATGAGCTGGACCAGATGCAGCACCGGTGAATGGCGGTCGAGGACCACCGGCTCCTCTTCGTTGCCGTAGAGGTAGATGACCTCCTCCTTTTTCGCAATCGAAGCCAGCGGCTGCGTGGTCAGGCCGAGAGATTCGAGGGCCTCGGCTGCGGCGTGAAGCTGGCCCAGGCCGCCATCGACCAGGATCAGCGACGGCATCGCCAGCTTCTCTTCCTGCAAGCGTTTGTAGCGCCGTCCCACAACTTCCTTCATCGCCGCAAAGTCGTCCACGCCGGCGACGGTCTTGACCTTGAATTTGCGATAGGCCTGCTTGTTCATCTGGCCGTCCTCCCAGACCACCATCGAGGCGACAGTCTCAGCGCCCTGGATGTGGGAGATGTCGAAGCACTCGACGCGATGGGGCAGTTCTGGCAGCATGAGCGCCTCGGCCAGCGCCTCCTGAATCGCCTTGCGAGAGGGCTCCAGCACGCGGAAGCGCTGAATGTACGACTGCTTGGCGTTCTGGCCGGCCAGATCGACGAGTGAGCGCTTCTCTCCGCGCTGCGGTACGGCGATCTCGATGCGATGGCCGGTGCGCTCGCTGAGCAGCGCGGCCAGAGCCTCGCGGTCGTCGAAGTCCGTGGGGACGAGGATAGAGCGCGGGACGTACTGCTGGTCGATGTAGAGCTGCTTGAGGAGGGCGCTGAAGATCGGGCCGGCGTGGAAGGGTGGTTCTGGCTTCGTCGTCTCCCCGGTCTCAGAAACGAGACCGGGGGCACCCAGCTCGTTGGATTCTTCCGGCGCGGCGGCTTCCAGCAGCTCCGGCAGATCCTCCCAGAAGAACTCGCGGCGGTCGACGATCTTGCCCGCGCGGACGTGGAAGAGGTTGACGGCCAGCGAGCCGTCCTCGAAGTGATAGCCGAAGACATCGGCGTCGTCGTCCTGCCCGGCGGTGGCGGCGCGCTGCTTTTCCTGAAGCTGGTGAACAGTGGTGAGCTGGTCGCGCAACTTGGCGGCAGCCTCGAAGCGCTCGGCCTGGGCTGCCTCCATCATGCGGGCGTTGAGCGCGCGTTCCAGCTCGGCGTGGCGGCCTTCCAGCAGCAGTTGCGCGTCGCGCACCGCGCTCGAGTAAATCTCCGGCGTGGTGAGGGCTTCGACGCAGGGGCCGAGGCAGCGATGAATGTAGTACTGCAGGCAGGCACGCTGGTGGTAGCGGGAGAGATCGACCTTGCAACTGGGAATCAAAAAGCTGCGATGGATCAGCTCGACGACGCGCCAGGCCAGGCTGCCGGGAAAGTATGGGCCGTAGTAGGCCGCGCCGTCCTTCAGCAGCCTCCGTGTCACGAAGACCTTGGGGAAGCGGTCGCGCATGGTGAGCTTGACGTAGGGATAGCTCTTGTCGTCCTTGAGCAGAATGTTGAAGCGCGGTTTGCGCTCTTTGATCAGGTTGGTTTCGAGTGCCAGCGCTTCGGATTCGTTGCCCACCAGAATGTATTCGAGATCGACGGCCTCTCGCATCAGCGAGCCGGTCTTGGCGTCGGCCTGCGAGGACTCCAGCAGGTAAGAGCGAACGCGCGCGCGCAGGTTCTTGGCCTTGCCCACGTAGATCACCGTGCCCTCGGCGTTCTTGTAGAGGTAGACGCCGGGCTGGGTAGGCAGAGTGCGGATTTTTTCGTAGAGGTCCATGGGCGGGCGCTGTGGCCAGTTTCTAGGATAGCCCGAGAGGAGTCAGGGGTCAGGGATCAAGCATTCCTTACCGATTCGCGTAAAAAGTACACGGTCGGCGCGCCCGGAAGCTGCCGGAGACTGGGCCGCAAGACGCTTGTTTTCAGAGCATTGAAGGGGTATGGGCGTTTGGCCCCGCAAGTGCATTTCTCAAGGCGACAGGGAAAAGCCAGCTTGGCCGGCGGATTTGCCACACGGCAAGAAGCGAGGCAGGAGAAAGGATCAAAAATGAACGCATATCGGTTAGGAGTGTTGAGTTTGGCGGCGGGTTTGGCCGTAGTGGGCGCAACGGGATGCGCAACCAAGAACTATGTGCGCAACCAGACGGCGCCGCTAGTGGATCAGGCCAATCAGTTGGACAGCAAGACTGCAGCCAACAACCGGCAGATGCACGACGTAGACGACCGGGCGCAGGCGGGGATTCATCAGGCGCAGGGCGCGGCCGACACAGCCAATCAAAATGCGCAGAGCGCGGCCAGAGCTGCCGGCGATGCCGACACCGCAGCCGGCCTGGCGGTGCATCGCGCCGACACGCTGGAGAGCGTGGTGAAGGGGCTGGACGATTACAAGCCGGTCGGCAAGGTTGCGGTGACCTTCGGCTTCGACAAGGCGGTGCTGACCAACGATGATCGCGCGGAACTGGACGGCTTTGCCGAGCAGGTCGGCTCGGCGAAGGGCTTCATCCTGGAAGTGACGGGCGGGACCGACTCAACCGGGCCGGCGCAGTACAACTATGACCTGAGCCAGCGGCGCGCTGATGCGGTAGTGCAGTACTTGGCAGCGAAGTACGAGATTCCCGCGCACCGGTTCTACCTGATCGGCATCGGCAAGGATAAGGCAGTAGCTCCCAACACCACCGCCGAAGGACGCAAACAAAACCGGCGCGTGGAGGTGCGGCTGCTGTCGAATGCGAATGCGGGCGATGTGCCGACGCAGACGGCGGATGTGCGGTAGGGGAATCAACAAATTCAAATTCGCGCAAGGCGAACAAAGGACTCCGGCAATACTGCCGGAGTCTTTTGTTTGCATGGGTGAATTGTTCAGTCACTTCGGAAATCCGCATCATGGGTCTATGAGCCGGAGCCGCGAGGCGTGACGAGTTTCAATATCGTTGCTGAAGGGCTCTGCGGATTTTCCATTCGCAACAGTTTATCTGTTCGGAGCTGGATCACTTCTATCCATTCGGGATGGGGGAGAATATAGAACTGCTCCTTCTCGATAGCATCGAAGACTACGCCGGCGACCTGGAGAGGTGGCATGCTTGCGTCCAGGATGGCCTTGAATGCGGTCAGGCCGGCTTGCATCTCCGGCGTCATCTTGACCGGTCCGTTGCGCAGCTCGGCGGGCCTGTTGCGCTCCGCGTCGGCGATATTCGTGCGCACAAGGCCTGGGCAGAGAACCGACACTTTTACCAGCGAGTTCTGTTTTTCGAGCGTCAGGTACAGGCTCTCCGAGAGGGCTACCACCGCGTGTTTCGTCACGGAGTAAGGAGCGGAGAAACCGCCGACGACAAGCCCGGCGGCCGAGGACGTGTTGATGATATGGCACTCCGTGTTCTGTGCAAGCATCAGCGGCGTGAAGATCTTGACCCCATGGATCACGCCCCACAAATTGACGCCGATCACCCACTCCCAATCGTTCCAGGTTGCCTCCCATGGCGTCCCACCGGCGCCGACACCGGCATTGTTGAACAGCAAGTGCACCTGGCCAAAGGCGTCGAGTGCGCGGCGAGCCAATTGTTCGACGTCATTCCGTTTTGAGACATCCGTCCTTACGCCAAGCACCGTTCCGCCCAGGGCCTTCAGCTCAGCTTCCGCTATGGCGAGATTCGCTTCATCGATGTCGGCGAGGACCACTTTCATGCCTTCACGGACACACCGTTCAGCGATCCCGCGTCCGATGCCGCTGGCCGCGCCGGTAATCACCGCGACTTTGTCCTTTAACTCTTTCATCGTGTCCTCCAGTGGAAGACGCGCTGTTTGCGAGTTGGCGGACGTGCTCAACGCGAACGTCGTTAGCCGTAAATAAGCAAAGAAAAGGCGCGCCCAGCGCGGCGGCTTCGACGGCGGGGCGGCCGTTGGCTTCCTCGCGTTCGACGATGCAGACCACGGCGGCGACCGTCATGCCGGCCTCGCGCGCGGCTTCGATGGCATTGATGGTGGATGCGCCGGTGGTGCAGACGTCGTCCACGATGACCACGCGCGCGCCGGGGCTGTTGAAGCCTTCAATGCGGCGGCCTGTGCCGTGCGCCTTCTCCGCTTTGCGCACCAGAAAGCCGTGCAGCAGCGGCGCTCCGAGCTTCGATTGCGCGCGCCAGGCGCTGGCGGTGGCCACATTGCAGACGATGGGGTCAGCGCCCAGCGTGAGCCCGCCGACGGCATCAGCCTCAATTCCGTGCTCTTCCAGCAGTTCAAGGATGGCGTGGCCGGTGAGGCGTCCGCCCTCGGCGTGGAGCGTCGTAGTGCGGCAGTCAACATAGTAGTCGCTCGTGCCGCCTGAGGAGAGCTTGAACTGGCCGAGGCGAAAGCTCAAGCGGGCGAGAATCGAAAGCAATTGCTGGGCGTGGGTGGTCATTGGATTGATTGTAATGCGTAACCGGAGCGGATTTCAGAGCGATCCGGCAACCCTGATGTCGCAGTTCGCTCCATGCGACCACCGCCTTCGGGATTTGGTTGGTTCTGCGCCACGCTTTCTCTCACTATCTTCCCCAATAAACCTGTATGCTGATTGCATTCCATCTGCTGCATGGAAGAGGTCCGGATTGGCGCAGGCAATAAACAGGACGAGACGCAGGCACGGCTGGCTGGCCGGAGCCGGCGCGCTGTTTCTGGCCGCCACGGTTATCGGCGCGGCGCTGCTGCTCGGCTATCATACAAGCCATTCGGCGGCGGCTCAGGTGCCTTTTCCGCACGAGCTGGCGCAGGTCAGCTTTGCCGTCGCCGGGGATGTGATTCCGCACGAGCCGGTACGCGCCGCAGCCGCTGCTGCCGGGGAGGGCGCAGCGGGCTGGGGCGCGCTCTTCTCCGATGTCGCAGATGTCTTCCAGCACGCCGACTTCGGCTTTGTGAATCTGGAAACTCCGGTGGCGCCTGCGCACTCGCGCGGGTCGAAACCCTTCCTCTTCGACGCACCCATCGCTTTGATTGATGCGCTCAAGGCCAACGGCATCAAGATGGTTTCCTTTGCCAACAATCATGTGATGGACCAGGGCTGGGCCGGCTTTGCCGAGACGCGCGAGCATCTGCGCGAACAGGGGCTGCTCTTTGTCGGCTCCGGTGACACGGCGCAGCAGGCCTGGCAGCCGATGATCGTCGAGGCCAACGGCATCAAAGTCGGCTGGCTGGGGATGACACGCTGGCTCAACGGCGGACGCAATCCCGACAAGGACGAGCTGCCGCACGTGAACTTCTTTCCCTATCCGGGCGAGTCGGGCGGCGCGCCGGGAATGGACGAAGCCGGTGTGTTGGAGGCGATCAAGCAGGCGCGGCTGAAGTGCGACTTGCTGGTGGTTTCGATTCACTGGGGCACGGAGTACGCGCCCGCGCCACGCCCCGAGGATGTGGAGACCGCGCACAAGATGCTGGAGGCCGGGGCCGCGGTGATCGTCGGCCACCATCCGCACGTCTTGCAGCCGGTGGAGACGTATCATACCGCCGACGGACGCGACGCGGTCATCTTCTATTCGCTGGGTAATTTTTTGTCGAACCAGTCGCGCACCTATGTGGACGGCCTGATGCCGGACACAAACGGCGACCCGCGCGACGAGATGATCGGGCTGTTCTCCGCCGTTCGCAAGGATTACGGGCCGGCCGGGGTGCGCGTCGAGCTGGGCCATGTGGGAGTTCTGCCCGTCTGGGGCGAGAACAACCGCAATGAGCTGGCGCGGGGCCGCGCGAAAACACCGGTGATTCATCCCATTTTGATCGACCGCGAGATTCCGCGGCTGCAAGCGCGGCTTGATGAGCTGACCAAGCTGAGCACGCCGGCAACGCCGCTGACCGCCGCGCAAAAGCAGGAGTTCATCGACGTGACCAACCGGCTGAAGCTGCTCACCGACCGCCGCGCCCTGCTGCTCGCGCGCATTGGCGACGAGTACATCACCGACCCGCCCAAGCCGGCCGCGAAGCCCTGATGTGCGGCGAATCGCACTCGGAAGTTCGATTTTTCTGCTCGTTTACGGCTGGTTTGCCGTATTGTTGCCTGCGTTCGGCTCGGATTCGGAGCGGCCTTCCCCATCCTTCTTCTTGGATCGCCGAACCCAGGCCAGGTCGGGCCGCGACGAGCCAGCGCCGCGCCGCTCCAACTCCGCCGAAGCGCCCGTGTAGTGGTAGTACTCGCGCAAGGCGGAGGTAATCTTCAAGCCGATCTCGCCAACGGATTTCATGCGCATCTCCTGGACTTCCCGGCCTTTATTATTTCCCTTTGCCCAGCCAGACAAGGAAGCGCTTCCACGCCGAGCCCGCCGGCGCTCCTCCGGTTTGCAGGAGTTCCAGTTGAGCGCCTGGAGCTTGAGCGAAATTGCGACTGGCCTGCGCGACCATGAATTCCTCCCGGTCATCGTGCAGAATCTGCCACAAGGCCGTGCCGTTGTCCTCCCAGTCCGAGTGCCCGCAACCATCGCAGAGGTATTCTCGAATATCGCGGCCGGAGGAGGTGTCCTTCTCGGTCATCCGCATCTCATCGCCGCACTTGGAGCAGATCAAAATCTCCTCCGCAGCACGTCATGCAGACTTGGCCAGGCGATTGTAAAGCCAGCCGAAGATCGCGCCGCCGATCAAGCCGTCCGCTGTCGCGTAGAGCGTCACGATGACTACTTCGACGATACTGCGGGTTGCATGGTAGCCAGGATAGAATGACGCCAGCAACTCCAGTAAATGCTGGCCATAGCCGGCGCAGACCAGGTTGGCCACGCTCACCACAAGGACGCACCCTCCCCACAGAATGGCGCACGCCAGGGCCAGAGCTTTGATGTCGAATTTCATGTCTTTCACCTCGCACCCGAATTTTACTCCAGCGCGATGGCAATCGTCATAGAGCGGCGGATAGGTGTTTTCAGCAGATGAAAAAGACCGATCCTGATGTTACTGCACCGTCCCTTGCGGCCTGAGCCGGCGCAGGTCCAGGGCGCACTCGACGGCATTCTGCGCCTGTATGCGCAGGTTGTCCGATGCGGCCCACAGCCATAAGCGTGAGGCCAGGCTGGTGTTGCGCGCGTCCAGTTCAGGCCGCAGGCGCACCAGCACGTCGTTCTGGCCGGTGGCGGCCAGGTTGGAGGGAGAATCGGTCTCTTCGAGGACCAGGTCCACATGGCCGCCGCTCAGAGCCTCTTCCAGGGTGGCAAGCTCCACTGGCCGCTCCAGCTCGATGGCAATCGAGAAGGTGTGGCCGTGAAAGACCGGCGAAGAGACGACTTGCAGGGCCAGCGCGGGCCAGCGGCCCTGGGAGAGAGCGGCGTATTGGCGGCGAATCCGCGCATCGACCGCGCCCAGGCTGATCTTGGCGGCTTCTCCCAGGCCGGCCAGCAGGTTATAGGCCGCCTGTGTGTCGTAGAGTTCGCGCGGAATCCCCTGGAAGCTGAGCAGGCTCACGGTCTGCTGATGAAGCTCGTCCAGCGCGGCGCGGCCAAACTCGCTGGCCGGCAGCAGCAGTGTGGCGAAGGCGCTGCGCACCGGGGCGGCCTGATGCAGCCGTTCCAGCAGCAGCGCCAGAGCCAGCGCCGCGGGGTTCGCCGGGACCACGGCGGGGGTAAACAGGTCAACGGCAGCCGCCTCGGAGCTGAGCCAGGGGGCGCGAACGAGCACACCCGGCTCCTGGTCGAGAGCGCCGCTGAGGTCGAGGACCGTGGAACCCGCGCGCAGCGCCGCGCGCCAGTGCTTGCGGGTCAGATCCTCCGTGCCGCAGAAGAAGGTGAAGTCCACTCGGTCGAAGGCGTCGGGGGCGATGGCCTGGACGAAGGTGATCTCGTCACCTACCTGGTCCAATTGGCCCTCAGCCTCCTCCTCGTCCAGCAATACAAAGTTGGCCGCCGCCAGAGGCGACTCCGACAAGGCTTCCTTCAACTCCCGGCCCACCAGGGTAGAGGCTCCGGCAATGGCGATCTTGTACACAGGCGTTCCTTTGGCTTGGTTGATCGGATAGCGAAGACTACGGCCGCTTCTGCGGCTCCGGTTCGACTGCGGCTGCTTCCGGCAGAGAGGAGATCGCACCTTTCGGCCGCCAACGCCGCCGCCGCGACCACGAGTACGCCGCCCGCGCCCAGATGCCGCTGAACATATAAATCAGGGCCAGCGTGAACAGCACCCCCTGGGAAAACCTGAAGACCAGGAAGAGCACGATCGAGATCGTAATCAGGATCTGGTAGGGATGGCGGCGGGAGAAGCTGAGTTCCTTGCCGGACCAGAACCGCCAGGTGCTGACCATCAGGAAGCCGCTCGTGCCAACCAGAGCCAGCCAGATCAGCGCCACCCACCACTCCATCACAGGATAGCCGCCGCAGAAATGGACGCTGGCGGCCAGCAGGCCGGCCGCGGCCGGAATCGGCATGCCCACAAAATACTTGCGGTCCGGCCGTCCCGGATTGCGCGGCTGGGCGTCGTGGCTGATGTTGAAGCGCGCCAGCCGTGAAACTCCGCCGATGAGAAACAGGAAACAGATGAAGGCCCCGGCGTAGATTAAGTGCTCGTGCAACTGCGGATTCATGGTATCGGACAGAAAGTGGAATCCCCAGACGAGCGCCAGCAGACTGGGCGCCACGCCGAAGGTGATCGCGTCGGCCAGCGAATCCAGCTCCTTGCCAAAGTCGCTGCAGGTGTTGGTCATGCGCGCGATGCGGCCGTCGAGCGAATCCATGGGGATGGCGATCATAATGGCGATGGCCGCCCAGTCGAGGCGCGTATGCACATCACCGATGCCGGTGAGGGCCGCCATGGTCTCGGTGATGGAAAAGTAGCCGGCGGCGATGTTGCCCACGGTGAACAGCGAAGGCAGCAGGAACATTCCGCGGCGCAGCCGCGCCTGTGCTCTGGCCTTGGCCTGGGCAGGATCAAGATGGTTCACTGGCGTTCTCCTTCCGGCATGGCGGCCAACACACTCGATCCGCCTTTGACACGCTGGCCCACCTTCACGCACAGTTCTGCTTCTGCCGGCAAAATCACGTTCACGCGGGAGCCGAACTTGATGAGGCCCACCCGCTGACCGCGATCCACCCGGTCGCCCTCCTTGAGGTTGAAGACGATGCGCCGGGCCAGCAGGCCGGCGATCTGCTTGAATGTGACTTCAAATCCACCGCCCCGCACAGTCACGATGTTCTGTTCATTCCGGTCGGCCGAGGCCGGGTTCATCGCGTTCAGGTACTGGCCCTTTTGATAGCACACACTGGCGAGGACGCCGGCGATCGGCGAGCGGTTCACATGTACGTCGAAGACGCTGAGGAAGATGCTGATCCGCTGCCTCGGCCCCTCTCGGGTGGCAATGATGGCTGTTTCGGTCACCAGTCCATCTCCGGGCGAGACAATCAGCCCCGGCTCTGAGGGTATTGTCCGCTCGGGATCGCGGAAGAACCAGAGAAAAAACGCCGCCAGAAGCACCGGCGCGATGCTCCACGCCCAGTTGCCCGTGGCCCACGCCAGCACAACCGCTACTGCCAGCAAGCTCACACCGTAGATGTACCCGTCACGAACCATAGTCCCAGACGATTATACGGCCACTTGGCGCGAATGCAGACACAGCAATGCGCGGCGCGAGTGGCACACTCCCCACCCGGAGGCCGCGCAGGGCTGGCGCTCGGACAAATCGCCTGCGTTCAACGTTGCCGAAATAGCTTAAGCAGGGACCGGCAATCTGCGCTCCAGGGAGAAGATAAGGTCCTTGGCATGCAGCTTTAGCTTCTTGAGCTTGATTTCCTCGATCTGCTCCTCTGTGGAGAGATACGGCTTTTGCAGCAACTCTTCCAGCCGCTGAGCGTAATGGCGATGTTCGGCTTGCAGGCGATCTATTTCTGCGCTCAGCGTGGAATCCTGTACTTCATCCATCCGGCACCTCCGAATAGTAAGGAACACTTACGTATATCGCCTTCACAGTGCAAACCGCAAGCCAAAAACGAACCGAAAGTAATCTCCGGCTGTGGAATTCGGCGCGGAAAGCCAACTTGCGTGATGGCAATCACTACCTGTTCCGTTAGAAGCACGGAATCAGTCTTTCGATCAGCCTGAGGCGCGGGGCACTCACAGCCGGAGGCGCATCAGGATCGCATCTCCAACCGGATCATGGTAGTAGCGCGGCCTATGGCCGGTTTCCACAAAGCCCAACCGCCGGTAAAGCTCAAGCGCCGGATGGTTGGTGGCTCGCACCTCCAGCATAATCCCTTTTATGTACGCCGTGTAAAATTCCTCGATCAGAGCCTCAAATAGCCGCACCGCTACTCCCTTGCGCTGAGTCGCGGGAGCAACCGCGATGATCTCCAGCTCCGCCTCCGGCGGCAGCAGACTGGCCACGGCAAAGCCTGCTACCATGCCCGCCGCTGGCCCCTCGATAACCAGCGCAATGCGCGGCGGCACGGCCTCGGGATCCAGCGCGGCCAGGTAGGCGGAGCGGGGCCATTGGGGCGCTTCCTTCAGGCTCCCGGCGATCTCCATCACCCCGTCGAGGTCCGCAGGGGTCATGCGGCGGATGAGAGCGGAGGGGAAAAGGGTATTCATGGGCGTTGCGGCACCGCCGTGGCCGGCTCGCCAAAGATCTCCGCATCCGAGCGGCGCAGGTAATGGCCGTCCAGCAGCGCCAGATCGACGAACTCGCAGGCGGCGACGCGCGGCGCGCAGAGCTGAAGAGCATCGGTGGCGGTGGGCGCGGCGGTGCGGATCAGTTCTGCCTGCGGCCAAGCCGAAGCCAGCAGCAGGGCGGCGGCCTCATCGCAGATGGCGATCCGGGGGGGCGGCTGATCGATGGCCGCAAGCTCATGCGCACCGGCCAGCAGTTCCCTTCCCTGCTCACCACGCACACCCAGCCGTAAAAAGACCTCGTGGCGATGCGCATCAAGAGCCGCCGAAAGCGTCCCAGCTTTCGCGGCCAGCACCTCCAGCCGCGAAACCGCAACCACCGGAATCCTCGCCGCCTCCGCCAGCCCCTTCACGGCGCTTAAGCCCACGCGCACGCCGGTGAAGCTGCCCGGCCCGCTGACGGCTACGATCGCTCCCACATCGCGCAGAGTGATGCCGCCGTGCGCAAGCACCTCGTCGACAGCCGCAACCAAAGTAGAGGAGTAGATACGCCCTTCCAACTCAATCTGGCCGAAAATCTCGACGGTCTGGCCGTCCCAGCGCCCCAGTGCCACCGAGCCCGAGGGGCCGCAGGTGTCGATGCCGAGTAGAAGCGTCGATTCCGGCATGAGCCTCCTACACCGCCCCGAGCGCCTGCTCCAGGTCTGCGATCAGGTCTTCCTTGTCCTCGATGCCGATCGACAGGCGGATGCGTCCCTGTGTAATTCCCATCGAAGCTCGCACCTCTTCGCTCACCGAGCCGTGCGTGGTCGTAGCCGAGTGCGAAGCCAGCGACTCAACCCCGCCCAGCGACTCCGCGCTCAGGAAGATTTTGATCGCCGCCAGGAACCGACCCGCGGCCTCGCGCGACTCCACCTCGAAGCTCATCATCGAACCAAATCCCTTTTGCTGCTTCACGGCCAGATCGTACTGCGGATGGCTCTTCAATCCCGGATAAGCCAGTTTGCTCACCTTGGGATGCGTGGAGAGAAACTCCGCCACGGCGCGGCCATTTTCCTCATGCTGCTTAATGCGGAGCGGCAGCGTCCTGATGCCGCGCAGAACCAGGAAGCACTCGAAGGGCGACATCACACCGCCGGCCGCCTTCTGCACCAGCAGAAACCGCTCCTTGTGCTCAGGCGTCGAGCCGATCAGCGCTCCGCCCAGCCCGTCCGAGTGGCCGTTGAGGTACTTGGTCGTCGAGTGCATCACAATGTCCGCGCCCAGTTCGAGCGGCCGTTGCAGCACCGGCGACAGGAAGGTGTTGTCCACGCTGACCTCGATGCCGCGCGCGTGCGCGATCTGGCTGACTCCGGCAATGTCGGTCAGCACCATCAGCGGATTGCTGGGCGTTTCTATGTGAATCAGCCTGGTCGAGGGCCGGATCGCAGCGGCAACCGCTTCGAGGTTGCTGGTGTCCACGTACTCGATCTCGATGCCGTAGCCAGACACGATGCGGTCGAAGAGCCGCACCGTCCCGGCGTACACATCCTTGGAGCAGATCAGGTGGTCGCCCGCGCGCAGCATCGCCACCAGCGCCGAGATCGCCGCCATCCCGGAGGTAAAGGCATGGCCGCTCGTGCCGCCTTCCAGCGCCGCCAGCGCCTCTTCCAGGCGGTCGCGCGTGGGGTTGCCGGCGCGCGAGTAGTCCCAGCCGCGGTCGGTGCCGATGCCGGTCAGCTCAAAGGTCGAGGAAAGGTAAACAGGCACATTCACGGCGCCCGTCAGCGGGTCCGGGTACTGCCCGGCATGAACGGCAAGAGTTGAGTATTTGCAGGGGAAAGTGGACATGGTTCGCGCTTTATCTCCTGATTCCAGGTTATCGCATCGTGTGTTTGAGGCTCGCTACCGGTTCATGTACACCGTCTGCTTGTCGGTCTTGAAGGTGAAAGCATCCTTGGGCAGCGGCTGATTGACCTTGATGTTGAAGTAGACGCAGACCCGTTTTTGCCCCGGCCCCTCGTCGAAGACCTGCTTCAGGCTCACGCCGCGCTCGGTATCCATCCACACCGTCACCTTCGGCAGATTCTTCTTCACCGCCGGGTCGCGCGCCACCAGCTCCAGCTTCTCGGTCTTGATCCCGTCCAGCGTCTCCGGGCCGAGATAGGTGATCTCCCACTTCGCTTCCAGGTCCTTGCCGCTGGCGCCAAAGCCCAGCATGAACCAGCTTTCAAACTGGCCGAGCTTGCTGAAGGTCGTCACCTGGTTGGTCAGCTTCTCGTAGAGCTTTACGACTCCCGCGAAGATGCCGTAGATCTTTGGCTCCGGCCTGCCGTTCTCCGTCTCGATGTGCGCTGCCATCTGGAAGGCCTTGCCGTTGCGTTCGTAGTAGACCGTGCCCTTCTGCACGTCCTTGTCGGGAATCGGATCGGTGGTGATCGAGTCGAACTCGAAGTCGGCTGATGTGGAGTGGAAGTTGGCCGCGGCAGCATCCAACCTGCGCAGCACCGCGTCCTTTGCCTTTTCATCGATCGGGGCAGCACTGGCCGCACGCGCCGCAAGCAGTAGCACGGCCATCAACGCGGCAATAACAAGTTTTCTTCCTCGATGCATGGGTATCCTTATAGTGTTTGCTGCTGTTAGCGCCTAGCTCCGGGTTTTTAGCTGGTAGCTGACAGCTAAGAGCTAAAAGCCGTACTTACCGCCGCGCCCAAACCTTCCAGGAGAGATTGCCCTGGGAGTCTTTCACGGTCTCCCAGCGGGTGACAAAAACGGCATCGCCGGTGACCGGCTCAATGGCCCTGTGCAGCGCCTTCTTCACCGCCTGGGGCGAGGCCGCGGTATTCGGGTCAATGTCCACGTCCGCGGCTTGTACGGTGATGATCAGCCCCCGCCCGCCGTCGCCGGTCACCTGGATGGGATGCGGCGGTCCGGCGGCGTTCGAGGGCCTGTCGCCGTAGTTCCACAGATGCGGCGTGACGAAGATAAACAAAAGAATCAGCGTTACCATCACGTCGTAGTGGAAGCAGCCGCGCGGGTAAGTCCAGTAAAAGTAACTCTTCAACAACTTTCTCATCGTCACCCTTCAAGCCTCTCCAGGAAGCAATATACGATTGCGCTACAAAGAAATAAAAATGCTGGGTGCCCCATCCATTTACGTTCTTTGCGAATGGGTGGGAATCCACGAACCCAAACCGGCGTCGTGGGAAACCCCAAACAAATCAGGCCGGATCAAAGCCGTGTTATTCGCTCCAGCCCGCCCATGTAGGGCCGCAGCGCCTCAGGAATCACAACCGAGCCGTCAGCCTGCTGATAGTTTTCGACAATCGCCAGCCAGGTGCGTCCCACGGCTAGTCCGCTGCCATTCAATGTGTGCACGAATTCGGGTTTGCCCTTGGCGCCCGCCTGGCGATAGCGGATGTTCGCCCGCCGCGCCTGAAAGCTCTCAAAATTCGAGCAGGAAGAAATCTCCCGATAAAGCTGCTGACCCGGAAGCCAGACCTCCAGATCGTAGGTCTTGGCCGAGGAGAATCCTGTGTCGCCGGTGCAGAGCAGAACGCGGCGATAAGGAAGGCCGAGCGCCTCCAGAATCTCTTCCGCGTCACGAGTCAGCTTCTCGTGCTCGGCGTCGGAGTCTTCGGGCCGGGTAAACTTGACCATCTCGACCTTTTGGAACTGATGCTGGCGGATGATGCCGCGGGTATCCTTGCCCGCCGCGCCCGCCTCGGCGCGGAAGCAGGGCGTGTAAGCGGTCAGGCAGATCGGCAGCCGCGCCTCGTCGAGAATCTCGTCACGATAAAGGTTCGTCACCGGAACCTCGGCGGTGGGAATCAGCCAGTGGTCGTTGAACCTCGCCAAGTCTTCTAGAAGTTCATCACCGTTGTGGGCTTTAGTGAGTAGTTGCCACACTTCACTGCCTTCCACGATGGCGTCTGCACAGCGAAACAGGTCTTCAGCAAACTTGGGCATCTGGCCCGTACCGAAGAGGCTCGCCTTGTTGACCATAAAGGGCGGCAAGACTTCAGTGTAGCCGTGCTTCTGGGTGTGCATGTCGAGCATGAAGTTGATCAGCGCCCGCTCCAACCGCGCGCCTGCGCCCATGTAAATGGCAAAGCGTGCGCCGCTGATCTTGGCCGCTCGTTCGAGATCGAGGATGCCGAGGGCTTCGCCCAGTTCCCAGTGCGGCTTGGGGGTAAAGTCGAGTTTAATGTAATCTTTCGGCCACCACGGTTTCCCCTGTACCTCATTCTTGTCCTCGGATTTCCCAACAGGGACCTCATCGCGCGTGAGGTTCGGGATATTCACAAGAATGTTAATCATCTCCAAGCCGCGCAGTTTCGCCTCTTGGTCAGCCTTGTCAATCTCCTCTTTGAGGAAACGAATCTCTTCCATCAGTGTCGCGGCGTCCTGGCCGGAGCGTTTGAGTGCGCCCACATGCTGACTCAGTTCATTGCGCCGTGCCTTAAACTGTTCAGCGGTGGTAATCGCCTCGCGCCGGCTCTGATCGAGGGCGCGAAAATCCCCTAGCAGCGCAGCCGGGTCGGCCCCGCGTGCGCGCAGCTTCACTTCAACGAGTTTCAGGTTGTTTCGTACAAATCCCAAATCGAGCATCGCATCTATATTTTACTTGATTGACTTGGCAGCGAATTGATCAGCTTCGTTGCCTGGTCCCGCCGTAATCTGCTCCTGCCAGCCGGGCAGCCGCTGATCGCCGGTGATGAGCCGCGCGCCGCGGGTAAAGGTGAAATAGGTCCATATCCAGGCGGCAAAGACCGAGATCCGGTTGCGGAAGCCGATGAGGAAGAAGATGTGTACCGTCAGCCAGGTAGCCCAGGCGGGAAAGCCGCTCATGTGGGCCTTGAAGGGCCATTCGACCTTGGCCACGGCGTCCATGCGCCCGATGGTGGCCATATCGCCTTTATCGAAGTAGTGGAATGCGGGGCGTGGCCAGCCAGCCAGATCGGCGGCCAGCATCCTGGCGATGTGGTCGCCCATTTGCATCGCAGGCTGGGCCACGCCGGGCACCTGACGGCCATCCTGCTCGTAGTGGGCCAGGTCGCCCAGCACGAAGACTTCGGGCAGCCCCGGCGGATTGAGCCGGTCATCCACCAGGACCGAGCCGCGCCGGTCGAGTGGTGCACCCAGCAGCCTGCCCAGCGGCGAAGCCTCTACGCCTGCGGCCCAGAGAGTCACAACGGCGTCTATCCGTTTGCCGGCCATCTCCACCCAGCCCGGTCCGACCCCGGTAACGTGGGTGTTGGTGTGGACCTCAACGCCCAGTCTGTCCAGCGCGGCTTCGGCCTTTGCGGAGAGGTCTTCCGGGTAGGCTCCCAGCACGCGGGGCGAGCCCTCCAGCAACAGAACCCTCGCCTTGGCCGGATCGATGTGCCGGAAGTCGTGGCGCATATAAAGCTGAGCAATGTCGGAGATGGCGCCGGCCAGTTCGACGCCTGTGGCTCCGCCGCCGATAACGACGAAATTAAGCGGCGGGTGCCAGCCGTGCTCGACCATCTGGCGCTCGGCCAGCTCGAAGGCCAGCAGCACACGGCGGCGAATCTCGGTGGCGTCCTCGATGGTCTTGAGGCCGGGCGCAAACCTAGCCCAATCATCGTGGCCAAAGTAGGAGTGGGTGACGCCGGTGGCAAGCACCAGGTAGTCGTAGGGGAGTTGTGCGCCGCTGGCCAGCGCCACCCGCCGCGCCGCCGCGTCGATGCCCACCACTTCGTCCATCAGCACCTGGGTGTTCCGCTGGCGGCGCAGGATGGCGCGGATGGGCTGGGCAATGTCGGCCGGCGAGAGTACAGCCAGCGCCACCTGGTAGAGCAGCGGCTGGAAGGTGTGATGGTTGCGCCGATCCACCACGGTTACGTCCACCGGCAAACGGGCCAGTCCTTTGGCCGCGTGAAGGCCTGCAAAGCCTCCGCCGACGATCACCATGCGGGGACGGCGAGCCAGCGATGGTTCGAGCGGTCTGGTCAATTCGCCCACGGTGTGCGCCTCTCCTTATCAGATGCGTGAGGGAACGATAAGTGACAGGCTGCCGGGTTACGGTGCGATTGACTACGGATGCTGCTCAACAGCAAGGTTCACGCTGCCGGCGTTGCCGGTTACGGCCAGGGCGAGCATATCCGTAGCGACGCCGGGCAGCGACGCCGGTGTGAAGGTGACGGTGCCGTCGAGAGCCGATGTGGCCGTGGCGGCCTGCGTGGCAAGCAGCGTACCCATGACGCAGGGACCGTGCAGGCCGCAGGGCGGCGTCCAGGCATAAATTGCCTGATAGAGCGTGACCGCTTCGCCGGCCATGGGGTTGCCGTCCATGTCCAGCACGCGCAGGATCATCTGGCTGGCCGTTCCGCTGACCGCCAGGCTCTGCGAACTCCCGGAGACGGCTTCCAGCGTCGCGTACTCCGGCCGCGCGCCGAAGGCGGTGTAAGTGATGCACTGGCTGGTCCCGTTCAGGCAGGCCGTCGCGGTCGCCGTTTGCCCCTCGGTAAGCGGGCCCACAGTGAGCGCCTTGGCGGCGACGCCGCTGCTGTTGGTGGTGACGGAGCCGCTCTGGAAGGTGATGCCGCTGCCGCTCGTCTGCCAGGCCACCGACTGGCCGCTCGAGGCAACGCCGCTCTTCAGCGCCAGGGCCTGCGTTGTCCAGGTGACGGTGGCTCCCGCGGCCAGCGAGAGCATCGGCGTGAGCGAAGTCAGCGTCGGCGGCGTTCCGCCCACGAATTCGGTCCTCAGGCTGGAGCCGTTGAGCAGTGCGGCGGTCACCGTCGACCAGGTTGCGCCAACCGCCGTCACGTTCATCGCGGCGCGGCCGTCGCCGGTGGCCGTCACTGTGCAGGTACTTTGGCCGCAGCCCAGCGTCGCCGTTCCGCTGGCCACGGTGTAGATCACCGAAACTCCGCCCGCCGGAGTCAGGTCGGAGCCCAGCGCGATCACTGAAAACGGCTCAGGCACGCCGATCGGCGCCGTGCCCATCGGCGCGGTCACCAGCGTCAGCGCGTCATTCGTGCCCGCGTCGTAGCTGACGCCGCCGGCAATGATGGTAGACGCGTCGTAGATGGGCAGGTCGTCCACCTCAACGTTCACCGAGCCGTTGATGCCGCTTCCGGCCGCGGGCGCGATGGCCGTAATTTCGTTGGGCGAGATGCTGGTGACCATGGCTTGCTGGCCATTCACCTGCACTGTGTTCGTGGGGCGAAAGCCCATGCCGTGAATCACAATCGGTCCGCCCGCGGCCGTCAACCGCTGCGGGGAGACCGTGTCGGCGTAGAGTACCCAGCCCTGGTAGGCGTAGTCCGGCCGTCCATCGCCGCGCTCGTCGGCAATGCCCAGGCGCACCACGTCGTCTGCCAACGCGCTCACCTGTAGCCAGCTTTCGCCGGTAGCCAGGCCGTTCAGGCCGGCGCCGTAGCCCACAGCGGCCGTCCCCGCCGCGTCGAAGGCGTCCCAGACGCCCAGCGCCGGCACCGCCTTCGCGTTGGTGGGCGCGCCGCTCTCGTTCAGCGCCTCGGTCACTACCGTAAAGCTGCGCCCGCCGCGCACCGGGAAGCTGAACCAGTCGGTCTGTCCCACCTGGCTCAGCCGTCCGCTCCACATTCCGCTGGCCGCCAGGCTGCGCGGAGTGGCTTCTGTTCCGATAGCGTCGTCCGATCCGCCAATAGCCGAGTTGGCAACGTTCACGGTGAGCGTCTGTGCGCTGCCCGCGGCCATCGACGGAACCGAGATCGCCGCCAGCGTGCCCGAAGGCGCCGGCGAGCCGTCCAGGTAGGGGCCGACCGAGTTGGTCAGGATGTACATAGGATCTACTGTCTCGAAGGTCACCTGGTAGTTGGCCGTCGTTACCCCCGGCGGCAGCGGCATCCCGCTCAGGTCGAAAAAGCCCTGCAACGTCGCCTCATTCGATCCCCACATCGTCAGCAGGTTGCCGATCGCATCGGCGAAGCCCGTCACCGGGTTGCCGTGATTGCCATTGAAAGAGGAGCCGGAAACAAAGCTGACCGTATATTGATAGAGCGGGTTGCCGTTCGCATCCAGCGGCCGCGCCACCACATTCACGCCCTGCATCCCCAAGCCGTTTTGGAAACTGATTGTTCCCTGGATGGAAACCGTATGGGACGCTGTAATCTTTTTGCCGGGAAAGCTGGCCAGGTTGCCGGCGGTGATGGGGTAGATGCGGTTCAGCGCGGCGATGTCGTCCCAGCGCAGAACCGTGGGGTTGGGAATGCACTCTCCACCGGTAGAACTGCACAAGCCGCTGATCGGCTGCATCACCGGCCAGCCCAGCGTGCCGCCCGCCTCGCCGTTGGTCTGCGCGCCGGGGTTCACCTGCGCGGAATCGAGGCCAAGAATCCGCCCGAAGGCCCGCTCCAGCTCAAAGCTCATCATCTCCAGCAGGCTGGCGCTGGTGGCGCACAGGCCGTTGAGTACGATGATTCCGTGTGCGATCGTCGCATCCGGATTCACGTTGTCCAGCCACACGTAGACTCCGTTGTTCTCGCAACTGTTCTGCTCGCTCACTCCCACGCCGAAGAGAGCGTCGATCACCGAGCCGTCGGCGTCGAAGATCACGCCCAGCGGAGTGCCTGTGGCTCCGGGAGTCACGTCAGCCGGCTGGGTAATCTGGCCCAACTGGCTGGTTTGCTCATTGGTCACGCTAAAGTTTGTGCCGCTCACCACGATATTCGCGCCGCTCACGTCCTCATTCAGCGCGCCCTGGTCGGTCAGCGTCACCCCGGCGGTGGGAATCGCGCTCCACAGCGCCGCCGCGGCGTCGACCATCGCCTTCGCCTGCTGATTGGTGACCGCGCTGTTCAATGGCCCCTGATCGACGTAATAGTTAACCTGCCCGTTGGCCCAGTGAATCGGCTGGCCCACCGCCGCCGGATTGAAGAAACTCACTCCGGCCACATGCTTCGGCCCGCCCGCCAGCGCCGCCGCCGGCGCCAGTGCTAAGACGAGAAGCCAGGCTGCCGTGCGTTGCGAGAGGACGGATTGGGAGTCGAACATGGGGTGCGCTCCGGACTGAAGCTGCCGGCTCACCTTGGAATCCTCTCATGCAATCGATGAGCAGACTCGAAGGCGGCCACAGTTCTTTTATCGGCAGGAAGCGATTGAACAAGAAATCTTTAAGTAACAAGAGGTTCTCATTGGTTTTTGTTGTGTTGTGGGGCAAGTCGAGTCAAATCTAACGGAATACTCATCTAACCCATGAAGAGGGATGCCGCCTGCAAGACCCTCGGCAAGAGCTAAAATCAACACAAGGAAGCTTATGACAGAGATTCGTTCGACTGTGATTCTCGGCTCCGGTTGCGCCGGACTCACCGCCGCCATCTACACCGCCCGCGCCGGCCTCAACCCGCTGGTTCTGGAGGGCCACGAGCCCGGCGGCCAGCTTTCGATGACCACGCTGGTGGAGAACTTTCCCGGCTGGCCGGAGGGCATCCAGGGGCCGGAACTGATTGAAAACATGAAGAAGCAAGCCGCCCGCTTCGGCGCCACCTTCCAGCTGGCAAATCTGGCTGCGGTGAATCTGAAGGAGAATCCCTTCCGGCTGCAAACCTCGGAGGGCGAGATTTTGACCCGCACGCTGATCGTCGCCTCGGGAGCCAGCGCGCGCTGGCTCGGCCTGCCCAGCGAGCAGGCGCTCATCGGGTACGGCGTCTCCAGTTGCGCCACCTGCGACGGCTTCTTCTTCCGCGGCAAGGAGATTGCTGTGGTGGGCGGCGGCGACTCGGCGATGGAAGAGGCGCTCTTCCTCACCCGTTTTGCCTCCAAGGTTACGCTGCTGCATCGCCGCGAGGGCTTCCGCGCCTCCAAGATCATGCTCGACCGCGTACACGCTCATCCACAGATCGTGCTGCGCCCCAACACCATCATCGAAGAGGTGCTGGGCGTCGATGAGAAGGAAGTCTGCGGCCTGCGCCTGCGCGATGTGGCCACCGGCGAGGTCACCAGGCTCGACATCAGCGGCCTCTTTCTCGGCATCGGCCACGAACCCAATACAAAGGTCTTCGCCGGCCAGATCGATCTCGACGGCGACGGCTATATTCGCACGACTGGAAACGTCCTGGTCACAAAAGACGGCGTGCCGCTGGCGGGCGTCTTCGCATGCGGAGACGTGCAGGACCGCCGCTACCGGCAAGCCATCACCGCCGCCGGCTCCGGCTGCATGGCCGCGCTGGAGGCGGAGAAGTTTCTCGATGAGCATGAGCAATAACCACCTGCGGTGGGGCAGACGCTCGCTGAGCGCTCGCAAAGGGTTTCTTCCACATTATGACGACGCTTGCCGATAATCTCGAACGGTTGGAAGAGACGATCGTGCAGGCCTGCCGCCGCGCCGGACGTCCGCGCGCCGAGGTCGAATTGATGGCTGTCGCAAAGAGTTATCCGGCGACGACGATTGCCGAAGCAGCCGCGCTGGGCCTGACGCTCTTCGGCGAAAACCGCGTGCAGGAGTTTGCCGCCAAAGCTGCGGATCTCGACTCGTTGCGCACACGCGCCGCGAACCCCATCCGCGTCCACCTCATCGGCCATCTGCAATCGAACAAAGCTCAGCGCGCCTTGGCTTTATTCGATGCCATCGACTCGCTAGATTCTTTGCGGCTGGCCGAACGACTGAATGAAGCTGCGGGTAAGTTTGGCAAGCGGCTGCCGGTGTTGATCGAGGTTAAACTAAGTTCAGAAGAAACCAAGGCAGGAATTGATCCTGACTCAGTTGAGGCGGCGCAGTTATTGGAGCGGCTGCCGGAGTTGGCGCATTTGCAGATGCGCGGGCTGATGACGATTGCTCCCTTTGGCGTCACCGAGGCCGAGACCCGCGCCTGTTTTCGCAACCTGCGCCAGTGGCGCGAGCGCTGGGCCGCGAGTTATTCGAGGCTTTCGTTCGACGTGCTCTCGATGGGCATGAGCGGCGATTTCGATCTGGCTATCGAAGAGGGCGCAACCCGCATTCGCGTAGGCACGGCGCTCTTTGGCGCGCGCACAGCTCCGGGGGTGAACTGATGCTACGCTCGACTGCATCTGGAGTTACTCTCGCCGTGCGCGCCCAGCCCGGCGCGAAAAAGACCGCCATCACCGGAGTCTACGGCGAAGGCCTAGCGGCGCAACTGAAGATCGCCGTCCACGCGCCCCCGCTCGAAGGCCGCGCCAATCAGGCCCTCATTGCCTTCCTCGCCGAGACCTTTGCCGTGCCGAAGAATGCCGTAGAGTTAGTGAATGGGGAGTTATCGCGGAGCAAGGTTTTACTGCTGCGCGGAGTTACTGCAGAAAAGGCAACAGATGTGCTGAACAAGTTGTTACCATAATCAGACCAGTTTTCGTACTGCCAGCCACGGAGAGAACGCGCATTTGCGGAGGCATCTCCGGAGCACGGGAATTGTCAAGAGGGCAGAAGCAAAGGGTAAAAAACGCGCAATAAATGACCTTATCTGGCAGAAAACTGCCACTTATTGGCCCAAAAAGGGGAAAATCGAGGGTTTGCAGTTACCAGTTAATTAACTGAAGAAAAGGTTAACTGATTGAACCCGTGTTAGTTGCGAGAAATGTTGGCGCGAAAAGCGGCCTCGACAGGATAGGGGGGGTGGGGGTCTGCCTGAAAACAGGGGTCAGAGAACAGGAATCAGGGACTAGAAAAGCCGCGCGGGTTCGGGTGGTGTTCATGCTTTTATTGTGCGCCCGGAACGAATAATAATCTGCAACCACCCGCGGTGGGGCAGACGCGCTGCGCGCCTGGGAGTCCATCGTCTCCCGGGTCCCAAAGGCGGGACCCTTCGGCAAGCTCAGGGCAGGCTCTGGGGCACCCGGCTGATCAGCTCAAGAATGCGGTCAAGGACGCCAGCGCTTCTTCCGGCTCAGGCCGCACGCGGAAATCCGCATGAGCCTCGGCGAATAATACGCGGCCAGCGCGGTCGAGAACATAAGTCGCCGGCAGCGGCAGCTTCCAGCTCGACTCGCCATTCACAAAAGGAATGTTGATGAGAATGGACATATAATACTCGCGCATATATTCGGGCACGGTGGTTACCAGGCCGAACTTTTCCGCTAACTCGCAGCCGGGGTCGCTGAGCACCGGAAAGGGCAGCCCATGCTGGACGGCCATAAAGTCGTTTTGCCGCTCCGTCTGCGGGCCGATGGCCACCATCAGCGCCCCGCGTTCGCGAATTGTACCGTATAAGTCGCGCCAGGCTTCTAACTCAGTGACGCAGTAGGGGCACCACCGCCCGCGCAGAAACTTGATGACCAAGGGACCGAGCGCGAGCATATCCTGAGAGCGCACCAGCCGCCCCGCGGCATCGTATAACTCAAACTCCGGCGCCAGCGCGCCTACCGGCAAAATCCGCTCCTCGATTCCGGTAGCGAATAACTCCTCTACGGACCGCTCACTGACAGCCAGTCGCTCCGCCTGCACAAGGTTCCGCGTATTCGCGGTAATCTCATCGAGTTGGTCCTGGAGGGTGGTCATGGGTTCAGTGGAAATCCGCGAAGTTATACTCCTTCTTGCCCGACTCATCGACAACAAGCGTTATTCGATGCTGGATTGTTACTTTCGCCTTCATCACCTGCAAATCCGAGGATGACATTGGACTCTTACTGCAAATAATCAGTCCCGCAATCTTCTCCGAGAACGGTGGATGTGCCTTCCAGTAGGGAAGTGTAGCAACAATCTGATCTCTTGCATGGGAAATATCCTTCCCTTTCAACTCAACAATCACATCTACCACGCCTGGTTTCGACACAATGTAGTCGGCCCTGAGAGTATCGCTCACAATCAAGCAACCATCTACTTGCACTTTCTTGATGGGAGCTTTTTCCGGGTTGAGAAAAACAGCCTTTCGCCCGTTCTCTTCCACTTTTGGCTTGGAGTCACAGACGGTTTGGATGCAATCCTCTGGGGACGGATTAGGCCTCAACATAGCCGATCCTCAAGAGTTCATCGAATTGGCTGCCGATCTCGTTGGAAACTCCATCCAGATAATTTCCGTTGATCAGGCCGGTCTCCTCATCCATAATGGATTCGAGATTGCCGTCATGGATACAATAAGCCTTGAAATCGCTAGGCTTTATCCAGTAACGCTCCTCAATGAGATTGGCGACCTCGTCCTTCGCATCCGGTTTGGTTGCCGCCACTTGCCACGCTTCGAGCAGGTTATTGAACGCAGAGAGGAGGTAGGGGCTGTGAGTCGTGATTGTGAAGTGTAGTTCAAAGTCAACTTCATTTGCCAATGCAGCTAGTTCTCGAACCAATTCGTATTGCGTCTGTGGGAAGACGCTTGCCTCGAGCTCTTCTATAGTGAAATTGTCAAATGAATAGAGTTTATGACCATATAACTCCTCTGTATGAAGGGGACCAGACTTCCGACGCTCGCTTTCGTAATATTCGAGCGCCGCTAATATGGGGAGCATCTGCTTGCTTCCAGAAGAAAGATAACTTAACGGCAGGAATCTTCCGTCGTGAAAGGCTATCATCCAATCATTCTGCCAAGAAACAAGATTTCCTTTCAGATACCTTGATATACGTTGCATTTGCGATGCTGGTTTCAAGCTGTTAGCATAGAACACGGCAAAACTTGTCGAGATTGGATCGGGTTCAGTTCCTAGTGCTCTATAACCCTTGAATGTGTCCACAAAATATGATCGCTCAAGCGGAATATAGGGACTTATGTCCCACACGGCCCGTCCTGACAGTTCCAAAAAGTCCGTCGCTGCCAGTGACTGCAATGCCTGTGCAATTATGAACCCTCCATCTTTCTTGTGTTTAATTGTCGCACTGATGCGCGCAAGGTATACCAACTTGAATCGTTCATTGAAAGTTACTGTAGCTTCAGCATTTAGCTCAGGAGTCGAAGGTGCTGAGATGGTAACCTCATAGTCTTTTGAAGAGAAAACAACGGACCAGTTTTCGTTTCCCCACCCACCGCGCGGGAACCATTTGGCAAATTCCTTTTGGACGGCAACCTCGAAATCCGGGAAACCGTATTCGAAGCGGCTCACTACTCGGTCGATTGCAATGTTGATTACTTCACGGCCAAGAAAATATGCGAGCTTGCACAACAGGCTTTTGCCACTCGATTGCGGACCGATGAGGACTGTGATCTTGCCGAACTCCAGCTCGGCATCTTTGATGACCGAAAAGTTCTTAACTGTCAGCTTTCTCATTCCGTCCTCCTTTAACCAATCATTCTACCGCCCGAAGCGTTGTTTGCCGCCCATGCCCATGGCGCCGAGGCCGCCGCGCATCATTTTGCCGGCCATGCCGCCTTTGCCCATCTGTTTGAACATTTTAGCCATTTGCGCGTATTGGCGCAGCAACTGGTTCACGTCCTGTACGGTCGTTCCGCTGCCCGCCGCGATGCGCTTGCGGCGCGTGCCGCTGATGATTTCGTGGTTGCGGCGCTCCCTGGGGGTCATCGAGTTGATGATCGCCTCCAGGCGCACGAACTGCTTTTGGTCCACGTTCTTTGACGCTTGCTGCAACCCGGCGAAGGGGCCGACCGAAGGCAGCATCTTCAAAATGCTTTCCATGGAGCCGAGCTTGGAGATCTGGCGCAACTGATCGCGAAAGTCCTCGAGCGAGAAGCCGTCGCCGAGCAGAGCCTTCTTGGCGAACTCCTCGCCCTTCTTGCGGTCCAGCGTCGATTCGGCCTTCTCGATAAGCGACATCATGTCGCCCATGCCGAGGATGCGCCCGACGATGCGGTCGGGATGGAAGGGCTCGAAGGCGTCGGGCTTTTCGCCGGTGCCGATGAACTTGATGGGCTGGCCGGTGACGTGGCGAATCGACAGCGCCGCGCCGCCGCGGGCGTCGCCGTCCATTTTGGTCAGGATGACGCCGGTGAGGCCGAGCCGGAAGTGGAAGTCCTGCGCCGAGTTGACCGCGTCCTGGCCGGTCATCGCGTCGGCGATGAAGAGAATCTCGCTCGGGTTGAGGAGCTTCTTCAACTGCTCCATCTCACCCATCAGCTCTTCGTCGATGTGGAGGCGGCCGGCGGTGTCCACGATCAGCGTGTCGCAGCCGGTGTTGCGCGCCTCGCGGCGGGCTTCCTGAGCGAGTCGGGCCACCAACGCCGGGCCGGCAGTCTCGCCTTTCTGGTCGCCCTCGTAGAGCTTGGCTTCGATGGATTTGGCGACGACCTTGAGCTGCTCGCGGGCCGCCGGACGATAGACGTCCACCGAGACCAGCATGGGCCGATGGCCGCCCTTCTTGAGCCATGCTGCCAGCTTGCCCGATGTTGTGGTCTTGCCGGAGCCTTGCAACCCGGCCATCAGGATCACCGAGGGCGGCTGCGAGGCGAATTTGAAGCGGGCCGTGTCCTTGCCCAGCAGCGTGATCAGCTCGTCGCGGACGATCTTGACGACCTGCTCGGAGGGCGAGAGCGCGGTGAGGACTTCGGCGCCGACGGCCTTGACGCGGATCTGCTCGATCAAGTCGCGGACCACGTTGAGGTTGACGTCGGCTTCCAGCAGCGCCACGCGAATCTCGCGCAGGGCGTCGCTGATGTTCTCTTCGGTGAGCGTGCCCTGGCCGCGAAGGCTCTTGAAGGCGCGCTGTAGTTTGTCGGTAAGGTTTTCAAACATGGTCAACTTCAAGTGTATCGCGGCACCTGCGGTGCGGCAGACGCGCTGCGCGCATAGGATTCGTGGACTCCCACCCTTTTCGTAAAAAACGCGGAAACGATGGGGCACCCACCAGCGCGCGTCCTTGCTCCGCTGTGGATATAGCCTTTCATCTCAATTTGCGCCATACTATGAGAGACGGAGGCGTATCCATGCCCATTCAACTCAGCCCCGAAACCGAGCGCCTGGTCGAGCAGGAGATCGCCAGCGGCCGCTTTCAGTCGGTCGACGAGATTATCAAGCAGGGTGTCCGCACGCAAGATGATGAAGCTGAGCGCTGGAGAAAGCATCGCGAGGCCATCGCGCGGATTCGTGATTTTGCAAAAAACAAGGCTCTCCCCTTAAATGGCATCACGATCAAAGAACTGATCGAGGAAGGGCGGAGGATGTGACGCCCTGGATCGTTGACGCGTCGCTGGCCATGACCTGGTATTTGGCCGATGAGGTAGACCGGGAATACGGCCTATCGGTTTTGGATAGCCTGACTGAGAGGGAGGTACGCGTTCCATCACTCTTCGTTTATGAACTATCGAATGCTCTCGTGACTGCCCATCGCAGGAATCGCATCAGCGCCGGTGAACTGGAGGGTGCATTTAATGATGTTTTTTCATTAAAGATTGCCATTGATCCCGCTATACAGACGGCCTCAGCCAGACTCGCAACGCTGGCGCTGAAGTATGGGTTAACTTGTTATGATGCAGCTTATTTGGACCTGGGGTTACGCACCGGATTTCCCATCGCAACCTTGGACAAGGCGCTTATCCGAGCCATGCGGGAAGCGAATGTTGATCTTGTGAATCCGTAGTTGTAATACATACTGAAGCACTCAGCAGCTTCGCAAGACAGAAATCTACTTTGTCTCTGCCGCCACAGGCTTCTTTGCCACCCGCGCGACGGGAAAGTACCCGGTTCGTGTGCGCACGGTAAGCTTGCCCTGTCCCTTGGCCTCGGCCGTGACTTCGACACGGCGGAAGCCGGGCTCGGTGGTTGGTTTGGTGGAGTGGTAGCCCAGCGTGTACTGGCTGCGAATGTCGCGCGCCACCTCGGCGGCGATCTGATCGATCTGCTCGATGCTCTTGGGGAAGAAGGCCATGCCGCCGGTCTCGGTGGAGAGCATCTCCAGCGCCTTGCGCGCGTGCTTCACCTCGGAGCGGCTCATCTCGTCGCCGAAGAGCAACCCTATCGTGTAAATGACCGGCCCGGAGAGCTGCTGCACCCGCCAGATCGTCTGCTCCAGGTTTTGGCTCGAGGCGTTGTCTTCGCCATCGGTGATGAGGATGAGCACCTGCTTGGGGCGCTTGCCGTCGGCCACCAGCTTGTCGGCCGAGGCGACTACCGCATCGTAAAGCGCGGTCCCGCCGCGCGCTTCGATGTGCCCAAGGCCTTCGCGCAGCCTGTTCACGTCGGAGGTGAAATCCTGGTCGATGATAGCCTCGTCGCTGAAGTTGACCACGAAGGCTTCATCCTGGGGGTTGGAAGCCTCGATCAGGTCGAGAGCGCTCTTGTTCACCGAGGGGCGCTTGCGGCTCATCGAGCCGGAGTTGTCCACCACCAGTCCAATCGAGACGGGAAGATCGGTGTGCTGGAAGCTGATGAGCGTCTGCTGGACTCCGTCTTCGAGGATCTTGAAGTTCTCCTTCTTCAGGCCCGGAACCAGCCGGTTGTGGTCGTCGAGTACGGTGCAGTTGAGGGCCACCTCTTCGACGTCGGTGTGCAGAACGTAGCCCTCGCCTTCTTTGCGCAGAATCGGCGGGGCGGGCGGTTCGCCATCCGGCGAGCGCACGGGGTCGCGGTCCACGGTGAGCGATGGAGCCGGCGGAACCGGGGCCGGCGGCGCGGTTTGCTGCGCGGACGCCAGCAGGGCCGCTCCAGCAAGAAGCAGCGCGAGAAGCGCGGGACGGCAAAGGCGCATGGGAGCGGATTCAAGCATAGACAGTGAGTGCGGGCCATCCCGCTGGAGGATCGGCCTTCATCTTCACTTTACGCCACTTGCCGGCGTCCGGTCAGAATCGGGGGCGGGTGCGGTTTTCACAGCCGCAGGAGTACAATCGACGCTAAGCGTATCGCGGCCCCGGAGTGAGCGACAGGAGGCCATAGAGCGCAAATCCAACCCTTTGAACGTGGAGCAAGAGCTTCCCCATGGCACGCATCTATCCCTTTCGCGCATGGCGCTACAATCCTTCCGTTGTTCGTCTGGATGACGTGGTCACCCAGCCCTATGACAAAATCTCTCCGGCGATGCAGCAGGCCTATTACCAGCGCAGCCCCTACAACCTGGTGCGCATCATCCTGGGGCTGCCGGAACTCTTCGACTCCGAGCGCGGTGAGAGCGTGTATACCCGCGCGGCGCGCGACTTCAGCGCCTGGCGCGAGCAGGGCGTTCTGGCCCAGGAAAAAGACCCCTGCATCTTCGCTTATTCGCAGCGATTCAAGGTTCCCGGAACCGAAATTTTCAAGGAGCGGCGCGGATTCATCGCCCTCGGCAAGCTGCACGAGTACTCCGAAAAGGTTGTCTTCCGCCATGAGCAGACGCTCAGCAAGCCCAAGGGCGACCGGCTGAAGCTGCTCGAAGCCACGCACGCGCACTTCGGCCAGATTTTCATGCTCTACGCAGATGCGGCCGGCAGCATCGAAAAGATTTTGTACGACGGCTCCGGTCCAGCCGACGCCGAGACTACCGACGACTATGGCGCGCTGCACCGGCTATGGAAGGTCAGCGATCCGAACATCATCAACCTGCTGACCACGGCCATGGCCGACAAAAAGCTGATCATCGCCGATGGCCACCATCGCTACGAAACCGCGCTGAACTATTCCAAAGAGCACGCGCCCGCCGCGCCCGCCAAAACAGAGTCCAGCACCAGCCAGGTGCCGCAGCCGGCTTACCCTGAGGCCGCGGTGATGATGACCTTCGTGAACATGGACTCCGGCGGACTGGTGATTCTGCCCACCCATCGCGTTGTTCATAGCCTGGCCAATTTCGACCCGACCGCCTTTACGCACGCCGCCGAAGAGTTTTTCACCGTCTCAACAATACATACAGCGGAGGCTGCGGACTACATTGGCGCTCTGACAAGCCAGAAAGGAACGGCGTTTGTCGCAATCACGCGCGCCGGGGCGTTCTTGTTGCGCGCGAAGCCGGAGCCGGTAGCCGCCGCGCTGGCCCATCTGCCCGAGCGCCAGCGCCAGCTTGACCTGAGCTGCCTGCACTCCATCGTCCTCGACCGGCTGCTGGGCCTGGACGCGGAAAAGGTGCGCGAGCAGACCAATCTGCGCTATCAGCGCGACGCCGCCGAGGCCGTCGAGCAGGTGCGCCGCGGCGAGGCCGATGTCGCCTTCCTGACGAATCCGGTTTCCATGGAGCAGCTCAAGGAAGTGGCCTTTGCCGGCGACGTAATGCCGCAGAAATCCACGGACTTCTATCCCAAGCTGCTCAGCGGCTTGACGATTTATGCGCTGGAGTAAGCTAAGTAATTACTGATTTAGTCGATGTTTTGAAAGGGCTCGGCTTTAGCCGTGCCGCAAAGACAGCAAAATTAGTACGGGCTTTAGCCCCGGAGGTAGCTTTTTGTTGGCAAGGCTGGAAATTCGGACTTTCCTCCATGCCTTTTACCGGGTATTCCTTGGTTGTCTTTTTCTTCTGGTGTTTTTCTCTCGCGCGGCCGCCGCGCAACCGGCCCCAGCCACTCCGCAGACACGTTTTGTAGTCGTTCTCGACGCAGCCCACGGCGGCGACGACACGGGCGGGAGCCTCGCCAACAATCAACTCGAAAAGACCTTCACCCTGGCGCTCAGTGTGCGTCTGCGGTCGCTGCTCGCGGCGCGCGGCATCCAGGTAGTAACCACCCGCGAATCCGACGCGGCGGTCGAGCCGGACAAACGCGCTGAGATCGCCAACCACGCTCAAGCTCAGGCCTGCCTGAGCCTGCACGCATCCGAAAGCGGCCTGGGCGTTCATCTCTTTGCTTCGTCGCTTTCAGCAGCTCAACCCACGCGCTTTGCCGCCTGGAAGACCGCGCAGGGCGCCTGGGTGACGCGCTCGCTGGCGCTGGAGGGGGTGCTCAACTCCGCGCTGCAGCACGCCGGAATGAGCGTGACGCTGGGCCGCACTTCACTGCCAGTCCTGGACAGCATGACCTGCCCGGCGGTGGCCGTCGAGATTGCGCCGGAGATGGGACCGGACAAGAAAGCCGCCGCTGGGCTGGACGATCCCGACTACCAGGCCCGCGTGGCCGAGGCGCTGGCCGCGGCGCTCGTGGAGTGGCGTTCGGAGGCTCGTCAGCCATGATTCCTCGCCATCAAAAGCTGCTCTTCGGCATATTGCTGCTGGCCTCGCTGGTCATGAGCGTCACGCTGTGGCAGTTGCGTGAGCGCGCCCACAAGCGGCTGATTGCCGGCCAGGACTCGGCGCCTACCCGCGCTCCGGAAGTGGCGCCTGCCGAGCAAGCAACCCTGCTGGTGGCCAGCGACAGCGACAGTTCCATGCGGACGCAGATTCACTCGCTGCCGCTGCCCGCCGATCCCGGCTCCCGCGCTCGCGCCGTGCTGGGCAAGCTGCTCGACCTGTATGCCGCTCCCGATGCCGCCCACCCTGTCCCCGGCAGCGGAAGCGCTGTGCTCCAGGTCTTTCTGCTGCCCATCCCGGAGAGCGGAGCCAGCGCATCCGTCAAGCCGAAATCCACTGAATCAAATTCCGCTGGGTTCAGGACCAAAACGACCGGAGCAGCGCCGCAGGAGCAGCCGCAAACCGGCCCGCAACTGGCCGTCGTCAACCTGACCGGCAGCTTCGCGGACAGCCATCCTTCGGGGATCGAGACCGAAACCCTCACCGTGCTCTCCATCTGCGGCACCCTGCACGCCAACCAGCCGCGCATCACGCAAGTGCGTTTTCTGGTGAATGGCCAGACCCGCGCCACTCTCGCCGGCCACGCCGACCTGACCCGCACATACCTGGCTGGCGATGCCGTACCGGCCGAAGGGATGCAGCCATGAGCTACCCGGAATGGGAAACAGGAACTGAGACCCCCACCATCGGCGTCTTCGATTCCGGCTTTGGCGGGCTCACCGTGCTGCGAGCCCTGGTGGCCCGTCTGCCCGGCGCGCGCTTCGCCTTCCTGGGCGACACGGCCCGCCTTCCCTACGGTTCCAAGTCTCGCCGCACCATCGCCCGCTACGCCGTGCAGAGCGCGCAGTTCCTGGTCAACCAGCAAGGCGCGGAGTTCCTGGTAATCGCCTGCAACACGGCCAGCGCGCTGGCTTTGGACGCCATTCAGGATGCGGTTCCGGTTCCGGTGCTGGGCGTCATTGAGCCGGGCGCGGATGCCGCCCGCGCCGCCTCGCGCACCGGCGACGTGCTAGTCATCGCCACCGGCGCCACCGTCGAGAGCCACGCCTACGCCGCCGCCTGCCGCGCTCGCGGGCTGCGCGCGCTGGAAAAGGCCTGCCCGCTGCTCGTCCCGCTGGTCGAGGAGGGGTGGACCGATCATAAAGTCACCGCCGAGGTCATCCGGATTTATCTGAACGAACTCAACGCTGAAGCCGCCGCCCAGGGCATGAATCCCGACACGCTGGTACTCGGCTGCACGCACTACCCGCTGCTGCGCGCGCTGATTGAATGCGCCGTGCCCGCCGGAATGCGTGTCATCGACTCCGCCGAGGCTGCCGCCGAGGCTGCCGTATACCTCTTCGGACAACAGGAAAAACGTTCGCCGAACGCGCAGTTCCCGAACGCGCAGTTCCCGTCCACGCAGGACCATATCCGCTGCTTCGCCACCGATTCCGTCGACAAGTTTGAACGCCTCGGCTCCCGCTTTCTCAACCAGCCCACCGGCAAGGTCGAGCTGATCGACCTTGGAGGCTGATACTCTATTAAGGTAGGTCCGGTCTCCCCAAAGCACGGGCCTTGGAGGAAAGAAGCAAGAATGATCAATCTGGCGGGTAAGACAGCCGTCGTCTTCGGGCTGGCCAATAAGCGTTCCATCGCCTGGAGCATCGCCCAAAAACTACACGAGGCCGGCGCGACCCTGGCCATCTGTTACCAAAATGAGCGCATGAAGCTTGAGGCCCAGAGCCTCATCGAAGAGCTGCCGGGGGCCAGCGGCTACCAGTGCGATGTCTCCAACGACGCCGAAATCGAAGCCGTCTTCGCTACCTTCAAAGAGAAATTCGGCAAGCTCGATATTCTCGTCCACGCCATCGCTTACGCACCCGCCGAGGAGCTGCGCGGCCAGTTCATCGACACCACGCGCGAAGGCTTCCGCATCGCCAACGACGTCAGCGTCTACTCGCTGATCGCCGTCACGCGCGGCGCGGCTCCCTTGATGACCGAGGGCGGTAGCATTATGACTCTGAGTTACTATGCCGCCGAAAAGGTTGTTCCCAACTACAACGTAATGGCTGTCGCCAAGGCCGGCCTCGAATCAACAGTCCGCTATCTCGCCTATAACCTCGGCTCAAAGAACATTCGCGTCAATGCTATCTCCGCCGGCCCTGTTAAAACTCTGGCCGCGCGCGGCGTTGGCGACCTCAGCGAGATGATGCGCTCCCACGCCAATCGCGCCCCGCTAGGCCGCAACATCGACCAGTCGGAGGTCGGCGGAGCGGCGCTCTTTCTCGCCAGCGACTTATCCAGCGCCATCACCGGCGAAATCCTCTACGTCGACTGCGGCTATAACATCATGGGATTCTGACCGCAGGGAATAGGGAATAGATGGGTGCGCTTTTGTTGTGGCACCCGCTTTTATATTCTTACTACCGCGTCTCGCTGCGCGCCATCGCCTTCTCGGTCAGCACCTTGTGGGCGTGGTCTTCCAGGGCCTGCGCTTCCGGCAGGAAGGTGAGCGCCTTCTGAATCTCCGGGTCCCAGTCGGCGCGGGTGCGCAGCCCTTGCAACTGGCCAAACTGGATCGTGAAGATCTTGTCCTTGATGCCGATCTTCACCCAGTCCATCACCCCATTCAGATCGGCGTCGGTCCAGGGAATGTTCTGGCTGGTGAGGTACTTCTTGAACTCCGCCAGCACCGCCGCGTCCACCTGGAAGTTTTTGTCCACGGTGCGGTTGGCCAGATAAACCGGGGCGAAGTGAAAGAAGGCATCCTTGTAAAGCAGCGTCTCCTGGAAGTGGGTGTTTTTGGGGCTTTCGATCTTCTCGTCCGGCGTGATGCCGCCGCCACCGTAGACCGTCCGCCCGGCGTCGGTCAGCTTGACCTCGCGGCTGGCCGTATCGGCCGGCGCCGTGCCGCCGTGGCTATAGTAGTCGTAGAGCGAAATGCCGGAGTAGTTGCGCTGGATCAGCCGCCCCGAGGGCGTGTAGTAGTGGTAGGTGGTCAGCGCCAGGCCGGTGTTCTCACTCAGGTTATAGACCGTCTGCACCAAGCCTTTGCCAAAGGTGGTCTCGCCGACGATGAGGGCGCGGTCGTGGTCCTGCAATGCGCCGCTGACGATCTCCGCCGCCGAAGCCGTCCCCCGGTTGACCAGCACCACAATGGGAAAGCTCTTGCCGCCGTTGCCGTGCGTCGCCGCATAATTCCTGTCCGGAAAGGCGCGCCCGCGCTGGCTGACGATTCCCTGCCCCTTGCTGAGCAGATGGTCGCATACCTCGACCGCCTGATCGAGCAGTCCGCCGGGATTGCCGCGCAGGTCGAAGATCAGCCCCTTCAGGTCGCCAAAGCCTTCGATCGCCTCGCTCACCTCGGCCGCCGTCGTCTCCTGGAACTGCGTCAGATGGATGTAGCCCACGCCGGGACGAACCTCGTAGGCCAGGTCCACCGATGGGTGGGGAATAGAATCGCGGATCAGATCGAAGACCAGCGGATTGGCCTGGCCCTCGCGCAGAAAAGTCGCCTGCACATGCGTGCCTTTGGGACCTTTGAGCGCCTTGGCCACCATGTCCGACGAGGTCAGCCCGTCGGGAATCTTGCCGTCGATGGAGACGATCTTGCCGTCCACTGAGTAAATGACGTCGCCGGGGTGAATGCCGGCGCGGAAGGACGGTGTGCCCTCGAAGGGATAGACGACATAGACTTTGCCGTTCTGTTGCTGGATGGTCATGCCCACGCCGTAGTAGCGGCCATGCTGCTCCTCGCGCATCTTGGCGTAAGCCTTGGGATCGTAGAAGTTGGAGTGCGGGTCCAGCACCCGCAGCATCCCCGGAATCGCCCCGTCATAGATGGCCGCGTCCGCCTTGTCGCCCTCAATCGGCTCAGCGTAGTTCTGCTCCACCAGCGCGTACACGTCGTAGAACTCCTTGAGGTTGTCGCGGACCTGGCCTTCGCCGGCCGCGGACTGCGCTCCTACCTTGCGCTGCAAAACGCTGCCCGCAATGGCGCAGACAACAAAAAAGAGAACCACGGTGAACAGGGCGCGGCGGGCGCGGGGAGTCATAGGCAAAAACGACCTCCAGACTGCGGCGCGGCTCACGCTTGAAAACGGCCTGAAACAGCAGTCTTAGGGCTAAAGTATAGCACCTAGGCGTTTGACTCCCGGTAGAGCGTTCCGGTAGCCGCGGCGGGAGGTGCAAACCTCAGCAACGGTTAGATAGGATAGAGCCATGACACTCAAGGGAAAGATCGTATTCGTTACCGGAGCCTCGTCGGGAATTGGCGCTGCTACCGCGCTGGCCTTCGCCGCCGAGGGAGCGCGGCTGCTGCTCGCCGCTCGACGCGCAGACAAGCTGGCCGCTGTAGCCGCCAAGGCACTGGCAAAGGGTGCCAAGGCCGTCCACGCCATCCGCCTCGATGTGCGCGACCGCAAGGCCGTCGAGCAGGCCATTGGCGCGCTGCCCGCGGAGTGGGCGGAGATTGACGTTCTGGTCAACAACGCCGGCCTCAGCCGCGGCCTGGAGAAGCTCTACCTGGGCAACGTCGAAGACTGGGAAGAGATGCTCGACACCAACGTCAAGGGCCTGCTCTATGTGACCCGCGCCGTGGTTCCGGGGATGGTGGAGCGGGGGCGCGGCCATGTGATCAACCTGGGGTCAACGGCCGGCGAGATGACCTACCCCGGCGGCGCCGTCTATTGCGCCAGCAAGGCAGCCGAGCGGGCCATCAACGACGGCCTGCGTCAGGACGTGCTGGGCACGCCGATCCGGGTGACCACGGTGGACCCCGGCATGGTGGAAACCGAGTTCAGTATTGTCCGCTTTCATGGCGACAGCGAACGCGCCAGCAATTTTTATAAGGGCATCAAGGCGCTCACGCCGGAAGACGTGGCCGAGGCCATCGTCTGGGCCGCGAGCCGGCCTGCGCACGTGAACATAGCCCGGGTGCTGCTGACCCCAGTGCAACAGGCGAACTCCCTGCTGGTTCACCGGGAGTCCTAGCGGCGGGCGGGGAAATGCCCGGTTGTGGAGAAGAAAAAAGCCCGCCTGAAGCGGGCCAACCTAGTTGATTGCTTGGATCTCGCCGTCGATCTGCGCCAGCGCCGCCACCAGGGCCGCGCGCCGCGCCGGATTCGAGGTATTTTGCGAGAGAATATTACCTCTTTGCAGATACAGCGCCTGTTTCTGGCGTTCGCGTACTGCGTGCGCCTGTTGGATCTGACGCCGAGTTTCTTCGCTGACGAAACCGTTGCCGGGGCCCCCGGCGAGCGATTTGTGCTCGCTGGGGTGACTACCGGAACCGACTTCCGGGTGCTGTAAGGCAGTTGCCATTATTCCTCCAGGGAATTTTCTTAAAACACGACCTGTCTTCATTCTACGGCTCTTGAACCATGGAGCGTCCCGCCACGTGACGAGGCTTACCCCCGTTCGGGGCAGGATTTCTCAGGCTCGCCAGGATTATTTCTTCGTTCGGCGTTGATTCTTTGTAGGTTGCCGAGCGGGCGACTCCCCGGCCGACCCCGGCTAGACGCCTTTCCGTGTTCCTGCGATTTCTTCCAACTAACGAGATTTGCCGATGGTATAGGGACGTTACACCCAAAAGCGCTAAGGTTAGCAAGATTGTTTTGAGTAGCAGGTCGCTTAGAGCAAAACCAGGGATACTGTAGCCTGATTAGCCTCGTCGAAGGTCGCCGCTCTCTGATGGTCGCGTCGACTTGAGTGTGTTAGTTTCGGAATACGCCATCCCTGGTTTTGCTATAGTCGGAGCGACTCCCGAACCTGGGAAATCTACGCAATGCCGACTTCAGGGCAGAGATCTACAGTCAACGAGTGACGTGGCGATGATGCACTCACTGAACTGTATGCAGCCTCAACAACCCAGATTCGAGCTTGGCGCCTGACTGCACGAAACCACGTATCCTTGTTATGCCAATGCTTCGAAGGCAGCCACAAAAACATCCTCTGTCATCAGCTCCGGTGTCTGGAAATAGGAAAACAGCAAGCCCGTAGTGACAGCATCCAGCACGCGCACAAACTGCTTTGCTGGCATAGGGAGACTCATCGCCGGTATCACTTTAACCAGCTCCTTTTCGATCCAGCGGTATATGGCCGCATTCTGTTCTGTCAATTTTGCCCGCATCGGAGCATGCGTAAGCGTGTAGAGCTGAAATGATGTCGCTATGGCTGCGTACTTCCGGCGTTCCCTTGCCACCCCAGCCACCGTCTTTCCCACGATGCGCATCTGTTCCTTCAAGCTGGCCCCGGCTTTCAGCGGAGGCATGATCGGCTTCCAATGCGTCTCAATGAGAGCCAGGAACAACTCATCCTTGTTTTTGAAGTTGCCGTAAACCGCCCCGCGGGTCATCCCTGCCAGCGCGGCAATTTCTTCCAGCGAGGCGCGATCAAAGCCTTTTTCTGCAATCACTTCCGCAGCCGCCTCAATCAATCGCTTCCTGGTGCGCGCGCGTTTCCTTTCTTCAGGCGCTTGCGCTGCCTTGTCCAAGTCTCTCTTCATTGCCTCCTCCAAAATATACACACTTGCATTTTATACGTCCTTGTATTATCCTAGCACCATGATGATTCATTGGCAACTCTATCTTGGCTCCGCGCTCCTGCTTTTGCTTCTCTTACTGGCCATCGGCTACGCCTATGAACGGTTTGGCGAGCAAAGAGATGCCCGCCTGAACCCCGCCCCCGGACGGCTCATCTCCGTGGGGAACCATAGGCTTCATCTTCTCTGCAAGGGGAGTGCCGGCCCGGCCGTAGTGATTGAACAGGGCGCTGGCGAACTTTCGAAATTTTGGTGGCCCGTGCAGGATGAGATTGCGAAATTTGCCCAGGTGTGCACCTACGACCGCGCCGGTTACAGTTGGAGTGAGCCGGGGCCGCTCGGCCAGACTGTCGAAGACCGCACCCGGGAACTGCACACACTGTTATCAAAGGCTGGAGTCCAGGGACCGTTCATCTTAGTGGCCCACTCCTACGGCGGGCTCATGGTTCGAGCCTACGCCCACGAGTACCCGGGCCAAGTCGCAGGTCTTGTCCTGGTAGACACCCCTGATGAATCTTCGATCTTTCAACAAGAGGTCCTCGATTTCTATTCAAAGGCGAGGGTGATGCAACAGGTGGTCGGGTTTGTCACCCGATTTGGAGTGCCGCGTCTACTCAGCCATTGGATTCCTCTAGACCGCTTTGGATTTTGGCTCACAAAGCCGTCGGAATATGCGGCTGTCTGTGACGATCTTGCCTCTCTGGAGCGTGTCCCTGCACCGATGAGAGCTTCGAAAAGCGCGGGAAGCCTTGGCTCTCTGCCGGTCATCGTAATCACTCACGGACAACCCTTTCCAGGGCCCTTTGCGGTGCTGGAGAAGAACTGGAGCGAAGGCCAGGCGCGACTGGCTGCTCTCTCAACCGATAGCGTCCTGATGGTGGCCAAAGATAGCAATCACATGATTCAGCAGGATGAACCCGCGCTGGTTGTGGACGCGATCAGGCGGATGCATTCCGCTGTGAAAAATGGCGCTTCATTGGTCCTTTCGCAGTAACAAGAAGTATCGCTGCCGGCGAAGCCATGACCGTCATGCGGAAAGGCCATCCAGAATCTAGAAAGGTGTGAATCGTTATCTGAGCGCTTATGGGCGTTACACCCCCAAACTGTAGCTGCGCGCACCTACTGACGGTACGGCAAGGGTGTGCAGGACAGGGAAGCTGAAGGGGTAATTTGGTGCACGGAAGCATGATGCGGCGTTGCTGTGATCCTCGGGTTTGCACGCCGCGCAAATTCGATTTAACGTAGGTTTGCTACTACTTTCGAGGTGCAGAATGCATATCAAGTTACTTGCCGCCGCTTTTCTCGTTGCCTTCACCGCTGCCGCCGCCGCTCAAATCGCGCCACCCCGGCCTAAAATTACTGGCATCTCCCACCTGGCCGTCTACACTTCGGACCCGGCGGCTGCCGATCACTACTATCGCGAGATCATCGGCGCGGCCAAGCTTCCCGACCCTGAGAATCCCAATGGCGTTCGTTACGCCTTCAACGCTACGCAGTTCGTTGAAGTGCTTCCACTGCCCCCCGGCGCGGGCATCAACCGGCTGGACCACACCGCTTATATCACCAGCCACGCGGAGGCGATGCGCAAGTATCTGGCTGCCATGGCGTGGAAGACCCCGGACAAGGTGGAGAAAGGCGCCGACGGCAGCCGCTGGTTCACCGTGCTCGATGCGGAAGGCAACAAGGTGGAGTTTGTCGAGCCTCCGCACCTGCTCCGGGCGATTGCCGCCCCCAGCGTCATCGGCCACCACATCATCCACATCGGCATCCTGGTGCATAGCCGGGCCGTCGAGGACACCTTCTATCGCGACCTGCTCGGCTTCCGCCCCTACTGGTTCGGCGGCATGAAGGAGGACAGAATTGACTGGGTAAGCCAGCAAACCCCCGACAGCCACGACTGGCTGGAATATATGCTGGTCCATGACACCGCAACTTCAGGTATTCCGGACACTATGTCGCTTCATGACCTGGGAGTGCTCGACCATCTCTCCATCGGCGTCAATTCCGTGGAAACGGCTCACATGACGCTCGAAGCCGGCAACCGCCTCACCGGGGTCCACGACGCGCACACCCAGATCGGCAAAGACGGCAAGGGCCAGTTCAACCTCTACGACCCCGACGGCATTCGTCTGGAACTGATGAACTTCCACGCCAGCGAAAAGCCCTGCTGCTCGCCGTTTACCGCCGACGATCCGGCGGAGTGAGGCAATCCGGAGTCAGGAAGAGCCAGATAATCGGACTTTTGTGATGAACGGGACGGGATAGCCGTTGCGGCAGTCCCGTCCACCTGGAAGCCACGCACATGCTCTGGACTGCCCATTTCTGCGTCGCTTGCTCCTGTGGATAACATTTCGCCGTTTGTTCGCCTATACTCAGTCCATGAGTTTTGGCTTCCCAAGCCCGGAGCGTAAACAGTTCGTTGTCACCTGCAAACGGTGCCGGCGGGATCTCCCGGCAGGTGTGCGGGAGTTCCCATTCCAACCCATCGTGGTGGCTTGCCCGCTCTGCGGAGAGCTACGCAGGTACTTGCCCTCAGAGGTCTTCCTGGGCCAGCCAAACAGGCTTGTGTCAAGACAAGCACGCGTGCGGGAGAGCTGAGATAACCCGCGTTCAAGAGCCGAAGCGGCAGTCGTCATGCCGGCAGTTTCTTGAAGGCATACCTTCGCGCGCGTGGATTGCTTTCAGGTACGAAAGAAATCCGGCTGTGTCTCGCCATCATTCCATCCGGACGCGTTGAGAGAAGTATTTCTTTACTCGGAGGCAGTTTTTTCGCCGCAGCGGCTCTGGCGACTATAGCAAAACCAGGGATGGCGTATCCCGAAACCATCACACTCAAGTCGACGCGATCATCAGGAAGCGGCGACCTTCGACGAGGCTAATCAGGCTACAGTATTCCTGGTTTTGCTCTAGGTCATAGCGATGATGCAGAACACACCGGCCGGAGATAGCCTGCTTGACAGCTCCCTCTTACAACATTTATCGTTCGCACTGCCAACATTACTTATGCCCACCGATGCATATTAATCCTCGATTTCGCTGCAACCTCCGGCGCCTGATGCGCATCGGGCGCACTCGCTTTATGTCGATCGCTCCCTGGCTTCTGCTGCTGGCTCCGGTACTCTTCCCGCTGCATAGCCTGGCTCTTGGACAGCCCCGTTATGTGGAGACTACCCCGGACTCGAACAGCTTCCGGCTGGTGCATCGGAGAGCCGCGGCGAAGCTCTATGTGGACGGCGGCGACTATCCCGGCGTCGCGCGCGCAGCCCGTGATCTGCAGGCGGACATCTTCCGCGTGAGTGGCTGCCAAGCGCTGCTTAACGTGGACGGGAAGTCTCTGTCCGGAGATGTGGTCCTTATCGGCACAATCGGCAAAAGCATAATTATTGACCGGCTCATTCGCGAAAAGAAGATTGATGTAAGTCAGATCGAGGGCAAGTGGGAATCAACGCTGATTCAGGTGGTTTCACATCCCCTGCCGGGCGTGGCTCGCGGCCTGGTGATTGCGGGCAGCGATAAGCGCGGGACTATTTATGGGATTTACGATCTCTCCGAGCAAATCGGAGTTTCGCCCTGGTACTGGTGGGCGGATGTTCCTGTGGAACATAAGGATGCGCTGTATGTGAAGGCGGGGCGCTGGGTGCAGGGCGAACCGGCGGTCAAGTATCGCGGCATCTTTCTTAATGACGAGGCTCCCGCGCTGAGCGGCTGGGCTAAAGAGAAATTCGGCGGACTTAACCACCAGTTTTACGAGAAGGTCTTTGAGTTATTGCTCCGACTTAAGGCAAACTTCCTTTGGCCGGCGATGTGGGACAATGCCTTCAACGAAGACGATCCCTTGGACCCTGAACTCGCTGATGAATATGGCATTGTGATGGGCACGTCGCACCATGAGCCGATGCTGCGCGCGCAGCAGGAATGGAAACGTCATGGAACGGGGCCGTGGGACTATGCTACCAACGCCAAGGAACTCGACGCATTCTGGGAAGAAGGAATCGAGCGCAACAAGAATTACGAAAGCGTGATAACACTCGGCATGAGGGGCGACGGAGATATGCCGATGGCGGAAAGTGAAAACATCGCGCTGCTGGAAAAGATTGTCGTTGATCAACGGGCTATCATCGCCCGCCACCAGACTCCCACGCTTGCATCCGATCCCCAGGTCTGGGCTCTGTACAAGGAGGTGCAGGGTTACTACGAGAAAGGCATGCGCGTACCGGACGATATAACTCTGCTGTGGTGCGACGATAACTGGGGAAATATACGCAGGCTGCCTACGGCGGATGAAAGAAAGCGCAGCGGCGGAGCGGGAATCTACTATCACTTCGATTATGTGGGCGGACCGCGCTCCTATAAGTGGCTCAATACGAACTATATTCCCAAAATATGGGAACAAATGAATTTGGCCTCTGCCTACGGGGCCAACCGCATCTGGATCGTGAATGTGGGCGATCTGAAGCCGATGGAGTTTCCGATTGAGTTCTTTCTCAATCTGGCTCGGAATCCCGACCGCTGGGGCAAGGATCACCTTCAGGAATTTACAGAACTGTGGGCCGGGCGCGAATTTGGTCCGGAATATGCGGCGGATATTACGGATATTGTCACGAAGTACACGCAATACAATGGGCGGCGAAAGCCGGAACTGCTGGAGCCGGATACCTTCAGCCAGGTGAATTACCGGGAAGCGGACCGGGTCTATTCCGAGTGGAAGTCTCTTACCGAGCGGGCCGAGCGGGTCTATCAGAAGCTTCCAGAGGACAAGCGCGATGCCTTTTTCGAATTAGTGTTACATCCAACAAAGGCCTCGGCCATTGTGAACGAGTTATACATTACAGCCGGCAAGAACCACTTATATGCCACGCAGGGCAGGATTGGCGCAAACGATCTGGCCCAGGAGGCGCGGGATCTATTTGCGGCGGACGCCGCGCTTACCGATGAATACAACCACACGCTCGCGCACGGCAAATGGGACCACATGATGGACCAGACCCACATCGGGTATACCTTCTGGAACGAACCGCCGCTCAATGCCATGCCAGCCGTCACGGAAGTGCAAGCTGCCTCCGGACCAACGATGGGAGTGGCTGTCGAAGGATCGCCGTTTGCCACCTCGCGCGACTTAAGATTGCTGGCGCTGCCAGCCTTCGATGTTTTTAACCGGCAAACTCAGTTCATCGATGCGTTCAATCGCGGAACTATGCCATTCGAGTTTTCCGCGAGCGCGGATCGGCCATGGATCAAGCTAAGTGAAACTCATGGAAGCGTCGTGAAGGAAGATAGTCTGCTTGTCAGCATCGACTGGGTTGGAGTCTCCGAGGGCACAAATGACGGCACGATTACGCTCACGCAGAAGGACGGCACGGCGTTTCATATCCGCGTGCGGGCACTGAATCCGGCGGCGCCAGCGATAGATTCCTTGCAGGATTTTATAGAAAGCAATCACTATGTTTCGATTGAGGCGGAGCATTTTACCGGGCAAACGAGCGCGGGCGAAGTTCACTGGGATAAAATCCCCGGTTTTGGCGAGACGCTCTCTGGAATGACTGTTTTCCCGGTAACAGCGCCAAGCGCGGAACCTCCGCAGCCCGCGCCGGTTCTTGAATACAAGATGTACTTATTTGAGGGAGGCGCGTTCAATGTGGAAGCCATTTTGGCGCCAACGCTGAATTTTGTGCCCGGCCGCGGACTTAGGTTTGCCATCTCCTTCGACGACCAGCAGCCGCAAATGGTCGATGTTTTGGCGCATAACTCAGATATGGACTGGGAGAAGGCGGTCAGCGACGGTGTCCGGAAGGTAACTTCCACACTCTACGTAGACGGGCCGGGCTATCACACGCTGAAATTCCGGATGGTTGACCCCGGCGTAGTGCTGGAGAAGCTGGTGGTCAGTCAGGGCCGTTTGCCGGAGAGCTATCTGGGACCGCCGGAGAGTTATCGAAGCCCCGCGCCGGCTGGGAAGTAAAGAGTATTCTTTCTCCCTCCGGATCGAGTTATTCTACCATTCCACTTCCTCATTCCGGCTTACGCCGTAAAGGTCAGAACCTTGGCGTTCTTCTGCGCCTTCAGCACCAGTTCAGCAGCCAGCAGCGCCTGCTGCTGATCCTGCGCGATATGGGTCCGATTGACAATGTCGGCCACGAATTGCGGACCGAAGGGCAGCGCTACCTGGCTGCAATCGAGATAGCGGGTCTGCTTCCGGTCCACGATAAACAGATGGTTTGCGCCGGTCCGGCCGGCAATATCGAGATACTTGCGCAGCTCGATATAGCCTTCGGTTCCAAGGATGAAGAGGCGTCCGTCGCCCCACACGCCCAGCCCATCCGGCGTGAACCAATCCACCCGTACGTAGCCCGCTCCGCCGTTGCCGTGCAGCATCATGTCGCCGAAGTCCTGAAACTGCGGATGGCCTGGATGATTGACATTCGCGATCTGCGACGCGGCCACATCCGCCGCCGTCGATCCGGTGTAGTAGACGAACTGGTCGGCCTGATGCGATCCAATGTCGCAGAGAATACCGCCGTACTGAACCGGATCCCAGAACCAATCCGGGCGGCTGGGCGCGTTCACCTGATGAGGCGCAATGTTGATGGTCTGCACAACCTTGCCGATGGCGCCATCCTTGACCAGGTAGCCTGCCTGCACCGCCGCGCGCACCTCCAGGCGCTCGGAGTACATGATCGCAAACATCCTGCGGGTTTCCGCGGAGACTTTGCGCACCTCCGCCAGTTGCTCCAGCGTCGTTATGGCTGGCTTGTCGCTGAGAAAGTCCTTGCCATGCCGCATGGCGCGAATGCCCAGAGGCGCGCGCAGATTGGGAATCGAAGCGCTGGCGACAAGCTGGATCGATGGATCGCTCAGGATCTCGTCCTCGCTCCTGGCCAGCCGGGCGTTGGGATAGAGCTTCTGGAAGCTGGCAATCGCGTTGGGAAGCGTCGAGTAGAACGCCGCCAGTTGACCGCCCCCACGAATCACGGCTGCTGTGATGCCCAGAATGTGAGCATGGTCGAGGCCGATCACGGCAAATTGGATGGAGTACTTCGGCTTTGCCTCCGCATCGGCTCCCGGCGCAGCGGTCTCATGCGCCATCTGTTCGCCGCCCGCGTGCAGCGCAAAGGCCGCCTCCGGCAAGGCCGATAACATGCCCGCCGCGCCCATGGTTCTCAAGAAAGAACGCCGGCCAACATTTTCAAATTGCATTATCTTCACTCCTGTTTTGCGCTGCATCCGGTTCCGCATGGAATTGCGATGAACGCTTGAGTAGCCGCCACGCAGCTCATTGCTTTGGCGCATCCTGCGGCGTCGCGGCAGATTTCCAATTGATCACATGATAAACGGCCTCGCCGGCGCCAACGTTTCTCAATCCGTGCAGCTGGTTGGAGGCGTTGAAGATCACCGAGCCTGGCCCAACCCGCTTCCACTCGCCGTTTGACAGAGCTTCCACAGTGCCCTGCATCACGATGATCAGTTCCTCATTCGGATGCCGGTGTGGCGGATGCGAGGCCTTGCCCGGCTCCAGCGTCGTCACGTGCACCTCCAGCTCGTCGAGTGTGGCCGTGCGCGCCTTGAAGAAGGAACGCACCAAGCCAACCTCGGTCGGCTTGGCTGCAATGGCATTCCAATCGAAGACGGCCGAGCCCATGACAGGCGCCTGGCCGGCGATGGCGAATGCCCCGGCTGTGCCCGCGATTGCGATCAGCGCGACGAAGACATCTCTGCGAGTGATCATCGATTCTCCTTCCCGGGACGAATGCGTTCTGAATCAGTAAGCGCGTCCTCTGCTTTGCTCACGCGGCGGGTGATATGCTGCACATCCAGTTCACCACAAAGGCCCATGTGACGCTGGACGATTGCACGACCGGCTTCAATTACTGGTAAGCACGCGCCTGCGGTGCTACAGCCACCTGCGGCTGGTCCGCGCCAAGAAAAAGGCGCGAAAGAGAATTTTGCCGAAGATTCAAGTCAGAATTCATATAAGTTTGTGGATTCAGTGATCGGCGGCTGCGGTTGCTTGATGAGCAGCCCGTCCAGTGGAACTGTTGTCAGGACGCGGGCGATGGTGGTGGCCGCGCTTCCATCGCCGTAGGGGTTGACCATGCCGCGCAATGATTCCCGGAATTCCAAAGAAAGGGCTCGCGTGATGGCGCTGAGGATTGCGGCGGTTTCAGCGGGCGCGTCGATTACGTTGCGGGCGCGCTCGCGGCCCAGCTGGCGCATTCCAACATTGACGGCGGGCAGAGCGAAGGAGGCCGCTTCCATAATGCCGCTGGATGAGTTGCCCACCATAGCGTCCACATGGCCCAAGAGGCTCCAGTAGGTGACGGCGTCGAGGTTGACGAAGATGTGTGTCCGCGGTCTCGTGCTTGCCAAATCCTTCATACGTTCGACGAGCGCGTAGCTCCCGGCGTCGGCGTTGGGATAGACGAAGAGAAGCTGGCCGGGCGCTTGAGCGAGGGCGGCGAAGAGCGCGCCGGCCTCGGCGTTGGTGTCGCGCAGGATGGTGACCGGGTGCCAGGCTGTCAGCAATGTAGGCGGTGTAAGTGCAAGGCCGAGCTTGGCTTCAAGCTCCTGACGGTTCAACAACGCGGAGCGCCGCAAGTGGTCGAGCGAAGGCGCTCCGGCGTGATGAACGCGCCAGGGCTCCTCGCCCATCGCGATGACGCGCCGGCGCGCGGTTGGGGTCGAGGTGAAGTGAATGTGCGCCAGCTTGGTGAGAGCGTTGCGCACCTGGTCGTCAATCGCTCCCTGCGAGATTTCTCCGCCTTCGATGTGGGCGATGGGAATCCTGAGCGCGACCGCAACCGACACCGGCGCAAGCAACTCATAGCGGTCGGCGATCAGCAGCAGCAGGTCGGGTCGCCAACTGGTGAGCGCGTCGGCCAGGCCGAGGATGGCGTTGCCGATGGTCTTGGCCATGCCGGTGTCGGTGTCCGAGTTGAGCAGGCACTCGATGCGCGCGAGAATCGGAAATCCGTCGCGCTCAATTTCCGTAATTGTGTTGCCGAACTCCGGCGCGAGATGCGCGCCCAGTGCGAAGAGACCGAGTTCCACTCCGGGATGCGCGACCAGTTCGCGCAGTGGCCAGTAGAGATGGCTGTAGTCGGCGCGCGATGTGGTCACCACGCCGATGCGGCGCTTGCGGTCTTCGGTGGACGGAGTCACAAGAGAAGTATAAATTGGGCGGCATTACTATTGCGCTGGCTGCTGGGCTGGCTCGGCTGGACAGGCGGCGAGCTGATACCACTGGGCGTGGAGACGGCCCGGATGCAGGGCGAGGCAGATTGAATCGCCGGCTTCCGTATTGCTGTAAATACTGGACGAGACACTGAGCTTGTTTGGCTCTTCAACCGGTCCCCAGGGCGCGAGTTCAAGATAATACGTCGTGGATTTGCCGTGCGATTCGTGTTTGCCCATGACGGAAACCATGTAGGTGGCCGCGTTGGAGCGATCCGCTACGGTGTCCATTACTACGGCAAGACCGTAACTGTAAATGCCTGCGAAGAAGAGCAAGCCGATGAAGGCACCAGCCGGGGAGGAGTTCTTGCGGGCGGAGTTGAAGAAGGCCGCTAGGAAAACGAGCGCTACAGGAACTATCAAGAATAGAAGAGGCTGCAAAGAGACGAATTCGGTTTCGCGTATCCGAAAGAGAAGTCCTAACCCGGCTGCCATCAGAACGAAGGACACCTCAGCGCGCGGGTCGGCCTTTTTCTTGAAGAACTCATAGAGCAGAGGCGAGCGCTGAATCAACAGCAGCACTGCCACGGGCATGAGTGCGAGAACCACGGCCGAGGGCAGACGAAGGTTGACGGCTCCGAAGTTCAACCCGGCCGCAGCCGCGACAGTAACAACGATGGCGAGAATGTTGATCGTCTTGGCCTGTTTCAGGGCATTCAGACGCTCTTCGGGAGTCGAGCCGAGCTCAGCGTCTCGAGAAATTTCGGCGAGCAGCGCATCGCGATCGCGCGCGTCCAGATCCGTGAGCTGCTGGAACCATGCGCGGTACTCATCATCGGTGTCAAAGGACTGGGAGATGGTGATCTTGCCGCGTCCCTCCTTGAGGCTGAGTTGTGTGTAACTTCCGTTGCGGGAACTGATGGTGCGGAAGCCCTCGATCTGGCTAAAGTCCGCGGTGTACTCCTTCAATGCTCCGCGCACCTCGATGCGCGCGCCGTCGATGACCAAGCGAGAACGCAACGCATAGGCAGCCAGATATATTCCAATGCCGATGAGAAAGAGGGGCATGATCGCTTCGAAGGGATTCGCTGAGTTGGCGAAGGCAAGAATAGAGACGAAGACGCCGCCGGCAGCCATGACTCCGCCGAGGAGGATAAAAAGCCATCTTTGCCAGCCCTTCAATCGATACTCGTGCCTGGTTTCGCTTATTTGCTGGAAGGAATTCATACCATTCTCCTGATACTTGCCTTTGTATCACATCCACGTTCAAGGAGGGAGAGTCAGCGGCAAGCGGCATAAGGGTCAACCAAAACTCCGATGCAGGCCGGTTCGCGCTCGCTTACACTTAGTATTGCGGCGAGTGACCGGAGTTGGGAAGGCTCAGCCGCGTGGGGTGGATTTTGGGAAAGACGATCAGAATGACCGGGGCGATGGCCCTTGCTCTTATTATTGCGAGCGCGGCGGAAGCGCAGGTTCGCTATGACGTTGAGGCGGTGCGGCTGAACAATCGCGGCGTGGCGCAGATGAGCCAGCAGGCGACCGAGCGCGCGGCCGCGTCGTTTGCCGAGGCCTTCCAGAAGGATCCAAGGCTGGCGCAGGCGGCCATCAACGAGGGCATTGCGCTGATGGCGCAGCAAAAGCTGGACGAGGCTAAGAAGGCCTTGCAGGCGGCTCTCGCGTTGCAGCCTGGCAGCGCGCAAGCGTGGTACAACCTGGGCCTTGCCCAGCACGCGGGCAACGAATTGGAGCTGGCGTTGGCCAGCTTTCATCAAGCGGTGAAGATTGATCCACGCGATGCGGACTCCTATTACTTCGAGGGCGTTTGCTACCAGGATCTGAAACAGTTCGACAAGGCTATCGATATTCTGCACAAGGCGCTGAAGATCGATCCGCTGCACGCCTCGTCGGAGTTTGCGCTGGCGCGCGCCTTGCAACGCTCCGGCAACACAGCCGAGGCTAAGGAGCACTTCAAGAGCTTCCAGCATTTGACCGGCGCCAAGATCGGGGCGCCCATCGGGCTCTCGTATGGCGAGCAAGGGCGCTACTCGACGGTCACGCCTGTCGAAGAGCATGAAGCTGTGAACAAGACGATGATTCCGGTGACGATGGTGGCGCAGCCGATGGTGATTGGAAAGATAAAGCCATTTACGACCACCGGCGGCGCCTGCATGATGGACGTGACCGGCTCCAGAAGCATGGACCTGGTGCTGATGCAATCGGGCGCACAGGCGATTCGCGTCTTGCACAGCAAAGGCAATGGCAGCTATGAAGATTTCGACGCGGCAGCGGCGGGACTGAAGGCGTCGGGCCATGCGGTTGCTTGCGCCGTGGGCGATTACGACGGCGATGGCTTGAATGATCTCGCTGTTGCGATGGACGATGCAGTGCTGCTCTTCCGCAATCTTGGCAAGGGCAAGTTTCAGGACGTGACTGCGGAGGCTGGACTTCAACCGCGTAATCGGCCTTTGGGCATCACATTCATCGATTATGATCACGATGGCGATCTGGATTTGTTTTTGACGGGCGGGCCGCTGAAAGCTGGCGATGAATCGAATGTTCTCTGGCGCAACAACGGCAACAAAACATTTACCGAGTGGACAGAGCCGACGGGATTGGGCGGAAGCGGGAAGACGAGCGCGGCCATTCTTACGGACTTCAATAATGATCGCGCCGTGGACATTGCAGTGACGGGCGATGGGCCAGTGCCGTTGATTTATGTGAACCCGCGCGAAGGGAAATACCCAACACAGCCGCTCTACGAGAATGCGAAACTGCCGGCCACGGTCGGCATCACGGTGCTGGACTACAACAAGGACGGCTGGATGGACATTGCCGTCACGCACGCGGGCGCGCCGGGACTTTCGCTGTGGCGCAATGTCGAAGGCGAGAATCACATTGGCCGGCGGTTTGAAAGAGTGGAACTCCCGCTGCAAGGCGCGCTGCGCGGATGGGGCCTTACGCCCATTGACATCGACAATGACGGCCGGATCGATCTGGCGGCGATCTTGGAAACGAAAGCTGGGCCGCGCGTGAAGGTCTTCCGCAATCGCGGAGACGGAACGTTTGAAGATGTGAGCGTGGCGCTGGGCTTGGACAAGGTGAAGCTGACCGCGCCGCGCGGGCTGATTGCCGTCGAGGACAATGGCGCGGCGGATTTGATTGTGACGCAGGTGAATGCGCCGCCGGTGCTACTGCGCAATGTGGGCGGCAACAAGAATCATTCAGTGCGCCTCGACCTGACCGGCTTTGCCGACAACAAGACGGCGATCGGCGCAAAGGTTGAAGTCTTCGCAAGCGGCCACTGGCAGAAGTGGGAGCTGGCCGGAGCTTCGGGCTATCAGACGCAAGGGCCGCCGCAGATTCTTGTGGGCCTGGGCGATGCGGAGGGCATTGACCTGCTGCGCATTCTGTGGCCCACGGGCGTCTTGCAGGATGAGATCGATCTGCCGCGCCAGGCGGTGATTGCGATGAAAGAGGTTGATCGGCGTGGGAGTTCATGTCCGGTTCTCTTTGCGTGGAATGGTCACAAGTACAAGTTGGTGACGGATGTGATTGGCGCAGCGGTAGTGGGCCATTGGTTCACGCCCACGCGGCGCAACACGCCCAACCCCGGCGAGTGGATCAAGGTTGATGGCACGCAGCTTGCGGCGGTGAACGGCAAGCTGAGCCTGCGCTTCATGGAGCCGATGGAGGAGGTCAACTACATTGATCAGTTGCGGCTGGTTGCGGTCGATCATCCGGAGAATGTCGAGGTCAATCCCGATGAACGCTTCCTCGACGATCCGCCGTTTGCTTCGGGGCGCGTAGTGGCCTCAGAGGGCGCGCGGCTGCCCGTGGACGCGTGGGATGGAGAGGGGCGCGACGTGCTCGATCAGTTGAGCCGGCGCGATCACAAGTTCGCCAGCGGCTTCACGCCGCTGCCTTACGATGGCTTTGCGAATCTGCACACGCTCACGCTGGACCTCGGCGAAGTGAAGCCAGGCGCCCCATTACGTTTGCTCATGACCGGCTACGTGAATTATTTCAGCGCGACTTCGCTCTATGCCGCATGGAAAGCGGGAGTGAAGCCGATTTCTCCTTACGCTGAAGCGCAGTTACCGAATGGCGAATGGCAACGCATCGCCGACGATGTGGGTTTCCCAGCGGGCCTGGAGCGCACGATTGTTGTGTATCTCAGCGGCAAGCTGCCTGCGGGGGCGCGGCGCATCCGGCTCGTCACCAATCTGGAAATCTATTGGGACCAGGTGCTGATCGACAACAACGCCGAGGCCGAGTCGCACACTGCGGAAGTTCCTTTGTCGACGGCTACGCTGCACTTCCGCGGCTACCCGAAGCAGATGGAAGGCGCAAGCCCCGGCGACCTCGACTACGACTATGACCGCGTGAGTTTGACAGGGCCTTTCCAGCATCAGCGCGGCAGCTACACACGCATGGGCGACGTGACCGAGCTGCTCACGAGCATCGACGACCGCTATGCGATCTTCGGAAGTGGCGAGGAGATCGCGGCGGAGTTCGATGCGACGAAGCTGCCCGCGCTCGCTTCGCACTGGAAGCGCGACTACTTTTTCTACGCCAATGGATTCGTCAAGGACATGGATTGGTGGGATGCATCGCCGTTCACGGTAGCGCAGCTGCCCTTCCACGCGATGAGCGCCTATCCTTATCCCGACTCTGAGGAATATCCGCAGGACGCGCAATCCCTGTCGTACCAGTTGAACTGGAATGATCGCTTTGACTCGGGCGAGCCGGTACGCTCGTATCGATTTAACTATTCAATCATGCCATCCACTCCAGCAGAAGATACGGCGGCGCGGCCATGAATTCGCTTGTGTTGCAGTCAGCCACGAAGCAGTTGGAGCTATTGCACACAGGTGAAGTTTCAGTCGCCGAGCTGGCCGAAGCGCACATTCAGCAGATCGAGCGGCTGAACCCACAATTGAACGCATTCGCGGATTTCGATGCGGAGCGAGTGCGCGAGCGGGCGCGCAAGCACGATGAGTGGCGTGGCACCCGCTCCCGCAGACCGTTGTTCGGATTGCCGGTAACCGTAAAGTCATCGATCACAACGCGAGGATTCAAGTGCGAGATCGGCAGCCTGCTGCATCAGGGCGATGTGCCGCGCGAGGATGCTGTCGTCGTCGCGCGGCTGCGCGCGGCGGGCGCGTTGATTCTGGGCACCACCAACTGCCCGGAGTTCCTGATGGCTTACGAGACCGCGAATCTGCTGCATGGGCGAACTCTGAACCCATGGGATTTCGAGCGCACGCCGGGCGGATCGAGTGGCGGCGAATCGGCCGCCATTGCGGCGGGGCTTTCGGCGGCGGGGCTGGGCAGCGATAGCGGCGGCTCGGTGCGCGTGCCCGCGCACTTCACCGGCATCTGTTCGTTGAAGCCCACGCCGGGGCGCATTCCCGGCCGCGGCCATCTGCCGCCATGCGTGGGGCCATTCTCAACGCTGGGTGCGATTGGGCCAATGGCACGCACCATGAAAGATGTATCGCTTATGTTTCGTGTTCTCAGCGGCCAGGACCCGCACGATCCAGCGAGCCCGCCAATTGCGCTGCGCGAGCTGAGTCTCGACGAATTGCGTGCGAACGCCATTGGCTTCTTCGAGGACGATGGGCTGGTTCCGGTGACGCCGGAGACGCGGGCCGCAGTGCAAGCCGCAGCGGCTGCGCTGCGCGATGCCGGCTTTCGCGTCGAACCCTTCCGTCCGCGCACGCTGGAGCTGCTGCGCCAGTTGTGGTGGAAGTTCTTTGTGCAGTGCGGAGCGATGTTCTACGCGCCGGCGATTCGCGGACGGGAGCATCGATTGAGTCCCATTTTCAGAGAGTTTCTCAGCTTTTCCGAGGCATTGCCGCCGTTGACCGCGACGCAGTTGCTGGACGCATGGGCGGAGTTGGACCTGATTCGCGCAAAGACTCTCGAAGAGATGAGCGCGCATCCAGTGCTGCTGTGCCCCGTGGCCAGCATTCCCGCCTTCCGTCACGGCGAACGCGAGTGGATCATTGAGGGACGCGCAGTGGAATACCTCGACGCCGTGCGCCACACGCAGTGGTTCAACGCTCTGGCTAGTCCGGCGGCGGTGGTTCCCGTGGGCTGCTCGCCGGAGGGGTTGCCGATCGGCGTGCAAATTGTTGCGCGGCCCTTTCAAGACGAAACGGCGCTGGGCGTTGCAGCCATTGTGGATGCGGCCTTCGGCTATCGACCGCCTCCCATCGCTTTACCATAAATCCCTTAATTTGCTATTAGCAGTACCCTGTTCCCTACACTTCGTGTCTCCACCTTTCGATGGAGGCACGGCCTGGGCGATTCCAGTAGCCTTAAGTTTCCCCAGAACGGAGCGCACAGGGTGCGTGAAGATTGGTCTGAGCGATTTGTCGATAGCCCCGATTGCCTGAAGAGCACGCGGCGCCAGCAGACGATAGTGCCGGTGCTGGATTTGGAGATCGGCGGCGGCGATTTTATCACTATGGCTGGGCCCTGCTCGGTGGAGACGGAGTTCCAGTTGATGGCGACGGCCAATCATGTGCGCCGCGCCGGAGCGCGCATCCTTCGCGGCGGCGCCTTCAAGCCGCGCAGTTCTCCTTATGCATTTCAAGGGCTTGGCCTGGAAGGGCTGAAAATGCTCTCTCGCGCGCGCGAAGAGAGCGGCTTGGCCATCGTGACGGAAGTCCTCTCGGAGGAGGACGCGCCGATGGTCGCCGAGTACGCCGACATTTTGCAGATCGGCACGCGCAACATGGAAAACTTTACGCTGCTGGAAGCTGCGGCGCACACGGGCCGGCCGGTGCTGCTGAAGCGCGGCATGGCCGCCACGATTGCCGACTGGCTGCGTTCCGCTCAATTGATTCTCGACCATGGCAACCCGAATGTCATTCTGTGCGAGCGCGGCATCCGCACGTTTGAAACCGCGATGCGCAACACCTTCGACGTCTCCGCGATTGCCCTGCTCAAGCAAATCTCTCATCTTCCGGTAATCGCCGATCCCAGCCACGCGGCAGGGCATAGCGATCTGGTCCCCGCCCTGGCGCGCATTGCGGTGGCCGCGGGCGCCGATGGCCTGATCGTGGAAGTGCATCCCAACCCGGCCAAAGCGTGGAGCGACGGCAGCCAGTCGCTGGACTTTTCCGGATTCGACGAGATGATGGCCGATCTTGAGCCATGGCTGGCGCTGCGCGACCGTGAACGTTCGCGACGTCGTCTGGGAGTTGCGCGGCACGAGGCGGCTCAGGTGCGGTTTATGGAGGCGGTGCGATGAGTTCCGCTTCCAGAGTGCTGACGATTGTTGCGTCAGCCGCACTCCTGATCCCGGTCTGCGGGTTTGCGCCCAACGCGGCGCAGAGTTCCAATGCGGAGATCGGCGCGGATCTGATCGTGACTGCCGCGCCCGCTTACGAGCCGCTTGCGGCGTTGCGCGGCGAAGAGCGATTCCCCAAGGGCGCGCAACTGCTCATCGTGCATGAGGGCAAGGCGGAGCCGCTGGTGATGGGCTTTGCGGCTTCCGCGGACGCCAACGTTTCCTTCGACGGCAAGACGGTGCTCTTCGCGGGCAAGCAGACAGCGAGCGACCCGTGGCAGATATGGGAATTGACGTTGGCGGATCGCTCCGTGCGCAAGGTGATTGCAACGGCAACCGATGCCGTGCGTCCGCTCTATCTGCCCGGCGGGCGGATGGTCTGGGCGCAGCGCGTGGCTTGGGGATTTCAACTTCAGTCCGCGGAGGACAGCCACTCGCCGGCGCACGCGTTTTTGAATCCAACAGCGGGTCCGGGAGTGTTGCCGCTCACTTACACACAGGCCAGCGCCTTCCCCGCGGATGTGCTCGCGGATGGGCGCATTCTCTTTGAAGCCCGCTTCCCTCTCGGCACAGGCGCGACGCCCGAACTATTTCTGGTTTACGCCGACGGCTCGGGCGTCGAGTCGTACCGCTGCGATCATGGCAGGGCGCGTTGGGGTGGAAGGCAGTTGAACTCGGGCGACGTGATCTTCACACACGGAGCTTCACTGGCGCGCTTCACTTCACCGCTGGCGCATGAGGAGCTGATCGCGGCTCCTCATGCTGAGTACGCAGGTGCGATTGCCGAGACGGCTGCGGGCGCATGGCTGGTGAGCGCAAGGGCCGCGGCGGGAACTCCTTATGCATTGAAGTTATGGAAGCCTGGCGCTGCCACGCTGCAAACACTGCTGGAAGTAAGATGCAAGGATATCATCGAGCCGGTTCTGATTGCGCGGCGCTCGACACCCAAGCGTCATCCCTCAGGGTTGCACCCTTGGGACTACGCCAACATGCTTGCGCTCGACGCGCGCCAATCGCGCATGGGCGACCTCAAAGCTGCGCCGGCTTCAGTACGCCTTGAAATGCGGGACGCTCAAGGCCGCACAATCGTTATAGGCACGGCGCCGGTTGAGAGCGATGGCTCTTTTTTTGTGAAGACCCCTGCCGACAAGCCGATTCGTTTTGCGCTGTTGGATGCAAAGGGCGCTGTGATGCGCCAGGAGCACGGATGGTTCTGGATTCGCCGCGGCGAACAGCGCATCTGCGTGGGCTGCCACACCGGACCGGAGCGCGCGTCGGAAAATCGCGTGCCTGCCGTGTTGCTGCGCACGACAACGCCGGTTGATCTGACCGGGGCAGTACAGATAGATGCATCTAAGCAGAAGACGCCGGGAGGCAACTGAGATGAAATATCGTTTTCTTCTTTTATTCGGCGCTGTTTCTGTGGCTGCTGCGCAAGTTACTCCTCCTGTTCCCGTAGCTCCATCAGCTCATACCGCCCAAGCGGCGTCTGCCGCACCGCAGGTGCCGCAAGCGTTGTCTGCCGCACCCCATGCGCCAGTCATTCGTTTTGAAGACGCCAGCAATAAAGCGGGCATCAACTTTACGCACAGCTTCGGGTCGCGGCAGTTGGGATCGCTGCTCGAGGGCACCGGCGCAGGCTGCATCTGGTTCGACTACAACAACTCCGGCCTGGAATCTCTCTATGTGGTCAATGGGCGTCCGCTGGACGACTCGATGCATCCGTACCCGCTCAAGGAGAAGCCCGCAACGCCGCCGCACAATCATCTCTATCGCAACAACGGCAACGGCACCTTTACCGATGTGACGGAGCAGGCCGGCCTTGATCCGGATATGTACGGGATGGCCGTGACGGCGGCCGACTATGACAACGACGGCTATGTCGATCTGCTGGTCACCGGCTACGGCAAGACGATTCTCTATCACAATGACGGCAACGGCCACTTCACCGATATGACCAAGAAGGCCGGCATCAATGTGGACGGATGGGCGATCAGTTCCACGTGGCTCGATTACGACAGGGACGGATGCGTCGATCTCTTCGTGGGCCGCTACGTGAAATTCGATCCCAAGTATCGCGCCTTTTACGCGGCGGACAATTATCCGGGGCCGCTCGACTACGAGGGCGAAACCAACAAGCTCTACCACAACAACTGCAACGGAACTTTCACCGACGTGACCGAGAAGTCGGGCATCGGCGCATACGTGGGCCGCACCATGGGCGTGACAGCGGCGGACTTCGACAACGACGGATGGGATGACATTTACGTTGCAAACGACCGCACGGAAAATTTTCTCTTTCACAATAAACACGATGGAACTTTTGAAGAAATCGGGAACGATACCGGCACGGCCTACGGTCAGAATGGCGAATCCACTTCCTCGATGGGGCCGGTCTTCGCCGACCTCGAAGGCCGCGGCGTTCTCGACCTTTGGGTGACGGACGGCCACTATAACCGCCTGTTGCACAACACTGGGAAGAGGAGCTTTGAAGACATGGGCGCGGAGACCGGCGTATCGCAGACCAACGCGCAATACGTGAGCTGGGGCACCGGCGTCTACGACTTCGACAACGACGGCCTGCTCGACATTTTGATTTTTCACGGCGGCCTCATTCATCTGATTCCGCAGGAGCACACGCTCTTTCGCGGACTGGGCGGCGGCAAGTTCGCCGATGTCTCGCGCGAGGCCGGGCCGGTGATGAGCGAACGCACCACAGCGCGCGGCGCGTGCTTCGCGGACTACGAAAACAACGGCAAGATGGATGCGTTTGTTGTGAATCTCGGCGGCAAGGGAACGCTGCTGCGCAATGTCTCCACCGATACCGGCCACTGGATCGAACTCAAGCTCGTGGGCACAAAGAGCAATCGCGACGGCATCGGCGCGCGCGTTGAAGTCTTCGCTGCCGGCAAGCGGCAGACCGCGGAGCGCGTGGCCGGCTCGGGCTATCTCTCGCAGGACGACGGCCGCTTGCACTTCGGGCTGGGCGCGTCGACCACTATCGACAAGCTGATCGTTCACTGGCCCAGCGGGATCGAACAGACGCTGGCAGCGCAGCAGGTTGACCGTGTTCTCACCGTGCAGGAGCCGGGAGAAAGGAAGCCGAAGTGAGCGTGCGCTTCCAAGTTGCGGTGGGTACAGGACTCGCGACGCTCGCTCTGGCGCTGCTGGCCGTTGCGCTGCGCACCGATCGTCCGGTGCGCGCCGCCGAGGCCGATGACGTAAACTATGCATCGCCGCTGGAGGTTCTGCTCTCGCCCGATGGAGCGCGCCTCTACGTGCTCTGCCAGCAGAGCGAAGAGGTGAGGGTGCTGGATGCGGCCACGTATGCAGTGCTGAAGACCATCGCCGTTGGCAGCGTGCCGCGCGGCTTTTCTTTATCGCCTGACGGCGCGCGGCTGTTTGTGACCAACTCTTGGGACGACACGCTTTCGGTGATCGACACGCGTACGCTGGCCGTGACGGCAGTGTGGCCGGTGGGCGCGGAGCCTTCGAGCGTGGTCGAGGATCGCGCGGGCAAGCGGCTCTTCGTGGCGAATCGCATCTCCAACGATGTGGCTGTACTCGATGCTCAGACCGGCGTGGAAGAGAAGCGTTTGCTGGCTGGACGCGGTTCGAGCTATCTGACGCTCTCTCCGGATGGAAGCCGCATCTACGCGACGCACGTGTATCCGAATCCTCCGCGTGTACGCACCGCGCTGGATAATCGTATCGCGCCGGAGTCGGAGATTACCGTGATCGACACGGCGCGCGCGGTAGTGGTCGATCGTATGCCCCTCGACCGCATCGCCGGCGTCTTCCATCTCGCCTTCTCTTCCGATGGCCGTCTCGGTGTTGTTGCCGAATATCATCCCAAGAACCTTGTGCCGATAGCGCATCTGGAACACGGCGGATACTTTGATTTCACTCTGACGGTTTTCGGCGCGGATGTGGGCAAGGCTTCGGTCGAGATTCCGCTCGATGAGCTGGAGCGCTACGCATCCCGTCCCTTCGGCGTGGCCATCGCGCCGGACAAGTCGCGCATCTTTGTAAGCTGCGGCGGCTCGGAGATGGTCCTCGTAATCGATGTTCCGCGGCTGCTGCGGTACGTTCATGCTCACCCCGGATCGAATGTACAAGACCTTTCCGCGAGCGCGAATTATATTGTTGCGCACATTCCCGTCGGACACGATCCGCGCGGGCTGGCGTTGACCAGCGACGGCCGCAAGCTATTCGTCGCCAATCGCCTGGACGATACGATCAGCGTGATCGATACGCGCGGCAATCGCATTGCGCAGACCATCCGGATGGACGGGCCGAAAAACATCTCGATACTGCGTCATGGCGAACAGACTTTCTATACGTCTAGCCAATCATTTCAAGGGCAAATCGGCTGCGCTACCTGCCATATCGATTCCACCTTCGACGGATTCACATGGAATCTGGAGCCGAGTGGCTTTGGCCGCGATATTGTATCCAACAAACTGATCGAGGGCATTAAAGATACCGAGCCTTACAAATGGAATGGCGGCAATCCGAATATCCCCACCGAGTGCGGGCCGAGAACGGAAAAATATTTCTGGCGCTCAGAGAATTACGACGACCTCACGCTCACCGACTTGGCTATTTACATACGCGGCCTGGAACCGCGACCCAACCGGTGGCGGCTGCCCGGCAGAGAGCAGACTCCGGCGCAGGAGCGCGGGCAGGCGCTCTTCGAGCGGTCCGTGGACAAGTTCGGCAAGCCGATTCCAGAGACCAACCGCTGCAACTATTGCCATAGCGGTCCCAAGGGAACGAACCATAAGTTGTTCGACGTGGGAACGCGTAAGCCTACTGATAATTCCGCAATGTTGAAGTCAGCGCAACTGACCAGCATTGCGCTGCACGCTCCTTACCTGCACGACGGCTCGGCGCACACGCTGGAAGAGATATGGACGGTCTACAATCCCGAAGACAAGCACGGGCGCACCAACGACCTGACCAAGGATGAACTCAACGACCTGATCGAATACTTGAGGACGCGATGAAGAAACTGCTTACGATCACAGTGCTGCTGGCTGCCACTTCGCTTGCGTTCGCCACGCCACCGCCAGCGTCCCGAGCGCATCCATCACGTGCTGCGCAAGCAGCCACTACCGCACCGCCGGTGCCGCTGCCGCGCTTTCGCTTTGAGAACTACACTACAGCCAATGGTCTGCCCGACAATCACGTCTATTCGGTGCAGGTGGATGGAGAGCGCATCTGGGCGGGCACGGATAATGGACTAGGACTCTACGAAAACGGCAAATGGAAGACGTACACAACCAAGGACGGCCTGGCGCATCGCGCGGTGCTTTCGCTGGCGCTGGACAAGAGTAGCGGCGATGTGTGGGCCGGGACGATGGGCGGGTTGAGCCGCATCTCCGGCGGACGCATCGATAGTTTTACGCAGTTGAATTCGGGGCTTTCGAACGATGTGGTCTACGGCGTCAGCGTGGAAGGCGAAAACGTGTGGGTGGCCACGGCCGCCGGCGGCTGCCGCCTGAATACGCGCACCGGCCAGTGGACGCTTTACAACGAGCGCAACACGCCGATGACGGAGATTTGGGTTTACGCCGTCTCCGCCACGCCCACCAAGGTTTATTACGCGGTATGGGGCAGCGGGCTGCTTGAGTTCGACCAGAAGACCAGCCGCTGGGACAAGTACGACGACCCGGACGGCGAGAACGAGATCGTGCTCTTCAAGGATCAGGGATTGATTCACGAGATTGTCACTTCGGTCAGCTTTGTAGATAATATCGTATGGGCGGCAACCTACTTCGGCGGCAGCCGCTACGATGGCCGCTACTGGCACAACTTTCTGACGAAAGACAGCGGACTTCCCTCGAACTTCATCAACACCATCAAGGGCGTGAACGCCAAGCAAGCCTGGTTCGGAACCGACAAGGGGCTGGCATACTATGACGGCGTGAACTGGGCCGTCTATCGTCCGTCGTTGAAGGACGGCAGGCCGGAGATGTCGGTACGCGACGCACAAGGAAACGTAACGCCGGTCGCGGTGGCAACAGCGCCAGCCCACAACTATGTACTGGGCATTGACTTTCAAGGCAGCGACATCTGGGTCGCCACCGCCAAGGGATTAAGTCACGGAATTCGACAAAAACAATAAGTCCATAAGGAGCAGTAATCATGAATGCATTTACGGATATTCTGGAAGCCATCGCGCACGCGCCGATTGAAAAGCGCGCCATGACCAATCACGGTGTACTCAACGAAGCGTACGCCTACGCCAAGCCAAGCTCGTTTTCGCGCGGCATGAGGATCGATATCGGCGGAGTATGCATTTTGCTGATCTCCGGCACGGCATCGATCGACGAGCAAGGCAAGAGCGTCCAGATCGGCGATTTTCCCGCTCAGTTGCGGCGGACCTTCGACAACATCACCGGCTTGCTGGAGAGCGAAGGCGCCACTTGGCACGACATCGTGCGGACGACCTGCTATCTGCGCGACATCGACCGCGACTACGACGTCTTCAACGCGGGACGCACAGCTTTCTTCAAGGAGCAGGGGCTCGATCCGCTGCCCGCCTCGACCGGCATTCAGGCGCATCTGTGCCGTCCTGAGCTGCTGATTGAGATCGAGGCCATCGCGATGTTCCGCACCGAGAATGGATCGGCCGGTAAGGAGTAGCCGCAATGCGCAAGGGATGGATGACGACAGGGTTTTGCGCGCTGGCATCGATGTGCGCCGCGCAGCTTGCGGCGCAGTATTCGAGCCAGCTCGCGGACCAGAATGCGACTCCGGTTACGGTCACGGGCAAGGGAACGTGCGAGTGTGGCGTGCATCCTCCGGGACCGCCGAAGGATCGCGTGGTGGTGCCTTATGCCGGCGAGCCCGCCGATCTGAGCCCGTATGCCAAATTTGCCGAGCCTTACGACCGCAACTACATCCATCCAAATATTTACTCCGGCGCGGGACGCGACGTTCCAGAGCCGAAAGATGTGAAGGAAGTGCGCATCGGTTTCTTCGGGCCAGTGGCGCCGAATCCGGAATCTGTCTTTGGATTGCGCATGATGCACGGCGCACAGTTGGCTGTTGAAGAGGCGAACGCGCACGGCGGCTATGGGGGCAAGCCCTTCAAGCTGATGCCGCACAACGACTACGACAACTGGCAAGCTAAGGCTGTCTATGGCGAAGACAGGCCGACCGATCCTGCCATCTGGGGATCGGCCTCGAATGAGGCTGTCAAGATGATCTACGATGACCAGGACTGGGCGATCTTCGGATCGATCAGCTCCGAGTCCACGCACATCGCACTGCGCGTGGCGCTGCGCGCGGAGATTCCCATCGTCAACTCCGCTTCGACCGATCCCACGATTCCCGAAACATACATTCCGTGGTACTTTACCGATTTGCAGGATGATCGCGTGCAGTGCCTCACGCTGGCCCGCCACATCTTTACCGAACTCGGCATGAAGCGCGTGGCGATACTCCGGGTGAACAGCCGCTACGGGCGCTTTGGCGTTCTCAAGCTCCGCGATGCGGCGCGCAGGCTGGGCCACCCGATCGTCATCGAGCAAAAATATCTTCCCGGCGATACGGACTTTACCAAGCAGTTGCAGGTGATTCGCTCCTCGCGCGCCGACTCCATCGTGCTGTGGGCCGATGAGACGCAGGCGGCCACGATTCTGAAAGAGATGCGCGCCGCCGGGATGAAGCAGCGCGTCTTCGGCGCCTATCGCACGCTGGGGCCAACGCTGCTGGCCGAAGCCGGAAGCGCGGCCGAAGGCTTCGAAGCTGTCTTTCCCTACGATCCCACGCGCAACGACCCGCGCTGGCTCGACTTCAACAAGCGCTTTGAGGCGCGCTTCCACGAGAAACCGGAACAGTTTGCATCACTCGCTTATGACGCGATGAATGCGCTGCTGGATTCGATCTGCAAGGCAGGCTTGAATCGCGCGCGCATTCACGATGCGCTGGCCAACATTGAAGAATACGACGGCGTCACCGGGCACATGGTTTTCGATCCCAATCAGAAGAATGTCGCCCCCATGTACCTGGGCACAGTGCATAACGGCGCGATCACTTATCGCGTTGCCATGATGGAGAAGCAGCGAGTCAGCGAGTCGGTGAGCCAGCAAACCGACAAGCCAACTGGTCGTCAAACAAGCGAGGAGCAATCCCTAGTCCCTAGTCCCTATTCCCTAGTCCCTGTGCCTTACGCGCGCGTCGGCGAGGATGGCGTGGATTATGCCGGGCCGCATCAGGCGGACCTGGCTGGGCCAATCCGCGCGGTGCTCTTTGGGCCTCACGCTGTGGATGTTGCGCAATCGCCGGAGGTACTGACGCAGCTTGCATCGAGCGCGGCCAACGGAAAGCCGTGGACGCTGCTGCCCGTTGCGAGCGATCAGAATTGGGGCGCGGCCTCAACGCAACTGGTTCATGCGCTGATGGACGAGCACGCTCTCGCAATCGTGGCGCTGGATCGCGACTCGGCTCACCTGGCCGAGCAACTGGCGCTCAAGGCATTCGTCCCGGTGGTAGCGTTGAGCAGCGACAAGAAGCTGACTTCGACGAACATTCCGTGGATCTTCCGGCTGCCGCCAGATACGACGCTGGCTGCTACGCTGCGGATGCTGGTGGTTGCCGAGAACCGGAGCGGCGTCAATCCGGAGCGGCTCAGGGACGTTCTGGCTTCAGGCGAGTCGGTCTCCGGCGTGGCCTTCCTGCAAACCGGCGAGCCGCGCTGAGACGATTGAGTTCTACTCCTCGCCCAACTCGTAAGGAATGCCGAAGCGGCCAATCTGAATCAATGCCTTGTCGGCGGGAGGCCAGATGTGCAGGCTCTCCACACGGCTTGACCCCGCGATGCGATGGGCCTCCGCGGTGCCCACCAGCGCTCCCGTCGCAGCCACATAGAAGTGCACATTCAGCTCATCCCCGGCGTTCGCGCGTGTCCATCCAAAAACATACTCTCCGGGCTTGAGCGCGATCCCTCCGATGCGAATCGGCGTCTGCACAATCAGATAATGCGAATACTTGCCTTCCGCGGAGTACCCGGCCGTAAGCAGCACCACGCCGGCGATGAAGTGGCCGCGGCCATTCACAATGCCGGAGGCGGTGCGCATCTCCGTCTCGATGTGCTCCTTCTCCACCTGCGCGCGCGCCGGCAGCAGCGATGCAAGCTCCGTATCGGTGGCTTGCCGCCAGGCTGATTTTTGCGCTTGAATCGACGGACAAATCAGCAGAAAAAAGATTACAAGCAGAATGTTTTTCTTCATGGCTTCGGCTTTCTCAGGGATTCGAGTGTCACAATGCCGCGCTGAAGAGCGGCCGTTGCGGCTTGCGTCCGGTCGGTCACGCCCAGCTTGCTTAGCAGGTTGTTGATGTGCGTCTTCACGGTGGCCTCTGAGATCTCCAGCTCGGTGGCAATATCTTTGTTGCTGAGCCCGCGCACAATCTGCTCCAGCACGTCGAATTCGCGCGGCGTCAGCTCCTCGGTGCCCATGCGCTCGGCCAGCCGCTGCGCAATCGCCGGCGGAATATGCGATTTGCCCGCATGAACAGCCCGGATGGCCGCGATCAACTCTTCCGAGGTCATGCCCTTCAGCAGATAGGCGCGCGCGCCGACCTGCAACGCGCGATAGATGTCCTCGTCGCCGTCGTAGGTAGTGAGCACGATGAAGCGCGCATGCGGCGTCTCCATGCGAATGCGTTCGATGACCTCGACGCCAGTGAGGCGCGGCAGCCGTAGATCGATCAACGCGATATCAGGCAAATGCTTGCGATACTGCGCGATGGCCTCCACGCCGTCGGCCGCCTCGCCCACCACTTCCAGGCCGTCCACTACGTTCAGCAGCGCAACCAATCCCTGGCGCACCACGTGGTGGTCTTCCACAACCAGTACGCGAATCGTTTCCTTCGTCACTGTTGCTCCTTTGCCGACTCTTGCGCCTCTCTCGGCGCCGCAGTCCGCAGCCGGACCGTGGTTCCAACTCCCGGCTCGCTGGTCACCTCAAGCGTTCCGCCAATCGCCGCCGCACGCTCTCTCATTCCGGTCAGACCATAATGGCCCGGCGTGGATTTCATCTCTTCGTTCGCCGCAAAGCCGCGCCCATCGTCGCGAACTTCAAGTGCAATCTCCTCCTGCCCGTACTCCAACTGAACAAACAAATGCCGCGCCCCAGCGTGCTTCTTCACATTATGAATGGCTTCCTGGGCCACGCGCAGAAATTCGCGCTCCGTCTCTGGCGGCAAAGGCCGGTATGCGCCAAAGAGACTGAAGCCGGCCTCCAATCCGTGACCGCCTTCGGCTTCGACCATGCGGCGCAGGCGCACCGGCAGCGTGGTCTCGCCCGCATCCTGCGAGCGCAGCGCCCAGATCGATTGCCGCGCGTCGGCGAGGCCCTCACGCACATATCCGCGGGTCAAGTCCAGATGCTCAGCCGCGGCCTCCGTCTTTTTGTGACGCAACAGCTCGCTGAGCACCTCCAACTGCACCGAGATGCCCACGTAGCCCTGGGCCAGCGTGTCGTGAATCTCGCGCGCTATGCGGTTGCGCTCGCCCAGCACGGCGCGGAACTCGCCTTCAGCCCGGCGCAGCCGCAGCCGCAGCAACAGCACCACGATTCCCACCGCGGCCGCCAGCAGCAGCGCATAGAACCAGATCGTCTGATAAAAGTGCGGACGCAACTCAAAGGCCAGCGCCGCACCCTCGGTGTTCCAAAGGCCGTCGTTATTGGCCGCCTGCACGCGGAAGGTGTAGCGCCCCGGCGGAATATTCGTGTAGTACGCGGAGCGGCGCGCGCCGGCCTCGGTCCAGCCGCGGTCGAAGCCCTCCAGCATGAAGCGGTAGCGCACCTTCTGCGGCGCGGTAAAGCTCAATCCCGCATAGTCGAATTGGAAGTGTACGTGCCCGGCTGGAATCACTACGAATAAGCCCGCTGCATGCAATGCCTGCGCAACATCGTCCACGGCAAAGCGCTCCAGCGCCACCGGCGGCGGAACGGTGTTCACCGGGAAATGCGCCGGGTCCACCTCCACCAGCCCCTTGGGCGTAGCGAACCACAGGTGGCCGTCGCGCGAGCGCCAGGCTGAAGGATGGCTGTTAGTGGCCGTCTCCCGGCCACGCAGCCCATCGGCGGCGCCGAACTCGATCCAATGCGAGCATTCGGCCCCCTGCATCCCAGCGCCGCCGCAATCGCAGCGCGCGATTCCATTGCCGGTGGCAAACCACAGATGGCCGATCCCATCGTCCAGAATAGCGTGGATGGTGGTCTGATTCAGGCCGCCGCTGCTCTCTGCCGCAAAGTGCTGCCCATCCCACAAGTTCCAGCCGTGCTCCTGCGTGCCGATCAGCAGCGTTCCATCCGCGCGCGGCAGCAGCGCCGTAATCACGTTGCTCGAAAGCCCGTTCGCGATCGTGAAATTGACAATCTTGCCGCTGTTTAGCCGCGAGAGGCCGACCAGTGTGGCCACCCACAGCTCACCGCTGGCGTCCCGCGCCATCGCGCCCACCAGATCGCTGCCCAGCCCGTTCGTCTGCGTGAAGGTCTCTATACGGCCTCCGTAAGTCGCTCCGGCTTTCAATCCCGTCCAGTGCGTCAGTCCGCGCCGCGTTCCAATCCACAACGATCCATCTGCGTCCGCCAGCAGCGAACGGATAAAGTCGTCCGGCAGTCCGTCCGCCGAGGTGAAGGAGTCGATCATGCCCGCGCGAATCCGGTTCAATCCGTCCGGCGTACCCACCCAAAGATCACCATTCGGCGCGGCAGCCAGCGAGAGAATCACGTCGCTCAGCAGGCCATTGCTTACACTGTAACTCTTAACGACATCCTTCCCATCGGCACTCCGGCACAGTGCGTTCAGCCCGCTGCCATTTGTCCCCACCCAAAGCGTACCCGCGCCATCCTCCACCACAGCGGTCGTCGCATCGGAAGAAAGCCCTTCCCGCGCGCCCAGGGTGCGGAAGCGCTGATCGCGCAGGATGTGCAGGCCGCCGGTCTCGGTCCCTACCCATATGTTCCCTTCGCGGTCCTCCATCAGCGCCAGCACCGACGCCGTCGCCAGCGGATCGGTGACCGGCAGCCGCTGTACCTTGCCTTCAATCCAGCGCACTAGTCCGCCGTTGGTACCGATCCACAAAGTCCCCTCGCGGTCTGCAAACAGCTTCTGAATCTTGTTGCCTGGCAGATCGCGACCTGTCTTTAGCTGCGTTTCTTTTTTTAAGTCGTGTCCAATGAACACCGCCGTCGCAGTTCTGCCCGCTACGCCACCGTTGGGCAAATCGACAACATCAACGGTAGAGGGACAGGAGTAACATTTCGCTTCGACAGCCGAAAGACGGCCATTCTGATAACTTGCGTCACCCTCAAGGGTCTCGATCCAGATCGAACCATCAGAGTCCAGGTGAAGAGACTTCACGCTGTTTCCCGGCAGCCCTTCCTTCGTGGTGAAGACCGTCACCACCCCGTCCTTCCACCGCGCCAGCCCCTCACTGGTGCCAATCCAGAGAGATCCATCGCTGGCGGCAAGCAAACAGCGCACATCGTTGCCCGGCAGCGCCGGCGTCGAATTCTTGTCGAAGACCGCAAAACCGTTGCCGTCAAAGCGGACCAGCCCCACCTCGGTCCCTAGCCACACAAAGCCGTCGCGCGTCTGAACCAGCGCCTGCACGGTATTCTGCGGCAGGCCGTTCTCCATTCCCCACGACTGGCGGCCATAGTTGGCCAGCGGAGTGGAAGGCTCCAGCGCCAAGCCGGAGACTCCGCAGCCCAGCAGCAATGCGGCTGCCAAAAGGCCGCGTAGCGCAGCCGAGCGATGATCTCCGACGGCCAGCGGCGAGCGCCGGGCGGCCTCTTCGGCTGCATCTATCGAGTTGGCGTGATTTTGAGCCACAGGATCGGGGGTAACTTCCCTCAAACAGTCTTCAAACTGCGCAAAAGCCGCGCACTTCCACAGTAATTGGTCGATGCGGGAATGCACAGGGACATCGGCAGACTATCGCAGAAATGCCGGCGCCGCTCTCCACCTTTCGATGGACTTCAGGCTCACTCCTTTGGCTCAAGACACGGTCTCCGCCTGCCGGTACTCTGTGGTTGTCTCCTGTATTGGTCTTGCAAAGTATGACTTTCGGGTGGCTGCCTACTCATGGGGCAGCCACCCGATTCTTTTTGTGGGCCGCGGAATCAGGGCCTGCCCAACTTTGCCGGCGCTGTACCCGCCTCCGCGCACGGCTTGCCGCCGCACAGCGCGCCGGTAATCCCCTGGCCCTCGGTGATGGTGTAAATGCGGTCTACCGCAGGCAGCTTCACCATCTCTTTTGCGCCGGAAGGCCAGTGAATCTCCGCCGTCCCCGCATCGGTTGCATCGCCCAACCCGAAGTGAACGCGCAGATCGTTGCTCGATAGATAGCTTCCGCCGCTCAACACATCTCCACGCTGGCGCATCCCGTTTGCCGCCAGATAGACAGTCGCTCCGACCGCGTCGCGTGGGCTCTTGGGCCCTCCAATCAGCTTGAGTTCAACCCAGTTATGGTGGTCCGGATTCACGTTGCGCAGCAGCACCGGAACTCCGTCCATGTTATTGATGACCACATCGATCTTGCCGTCGTTGAAGATATCGCCAAACGCGGCGCCGCGGCCCACGCTGACCACGGCAAGCCCGGTTCCTTCGACTGCTGGAATCAGTTCGAACTTGCCATTCTTCAAGTTGTGATAGAGCAGCGGGCGCTGGGCATAACTGCTCCCCCAATCAGGGTGCTTGTCTACTTCCGGATAAACGTGGCCATTGATAACGAGCAAATCCTTCCACCCGTCATTGTCATAGTCGAGGAATCCATCGGCAAAACCGACAAATGGAATCGAGGACTCCGCGATGCCTGCCTGATAACTCACATCCGTGAAAAAACCTTGCCCGTCATTCTGGAATAGCACATTGTAGTCGTCGGCAAAACTAGTATTCACTATGGAAAGATGGCCGTTGTTCTCGTAATCTCCAGCCGCTATGCCCATATTGGAGATCTCGCGCCCATCGCCGTTGAGCGCGTATCCGCTTTCATAACTCTGATCCTCGAAGGTTCCATCGCCCTTGTTCATATACAAATAATTCGGCGTGGAATCGTTGGCCACCAGCAGGTCCGGCTTGCCATCCCCGTTCACGTCCGCAAACAAAGCGCCGAGGCCGTAGTATCCGTTGGGATCGTCCACCCCCAGCTTCTTGCTGACATCGGTAAAGGTTCCGTTGCCATTGTTATGGAAAAGATGGTCCTGTTCGCCCTTCAGGCCGCGTGGGCCGCACATAGTCTCCACCCCGCGGTACTGGCAGAAAGCATAACCGACCGCCTTTGATCCGGAAACCGGAGGATCGTTCAGGTCCATCTTCGCGTAGCCCGCCACAAAAAGGTCCAATCGCCCGTCCCCATCGTAGTCGCCGAAGGTGGCACCGGTAGACCATGTGCCTACAGTAACTCCAGCCGTCTCCCCAATATCCGTAAAGGTTCCATTATGGTTATTGCGGTAGAGGCGGTTCTTCCCATAATTAGTCACATACAAGTCCGGCCAGCCGTCGTTGTCGTAATCGCCAACCGCGCACCCGTATCCCCAGCGGTCGTTGGCGACGCCGGCCTTCTCCGTCACGTCGGTGAAGGTTCCATCGTGATTGTTATGAAACAACGCCGCGTGCGGCGGGGTAGTTTTGCCCGCAAGCGCGTCATAAGTCGAGCCGTTCACCAGATAGATGTCCAGCCAGCCGTCATTGTCATAATCCAGCAGGCAAACGCCCGGGCCTTTGGCCTCCAGGATAAGGCGCTTTTCCGGCGTGCCCGCCGTGTGATGCCAGATCGTAAGCTTGGCAGTCTTGGCGACATCCTGAAAGATAATGGGGCCGGTTTTAACAAATCCGCCGGCGGTGATGGGGCGATGCTGGCTATCGAACTCCGCCTTTTGCGGACCGGCATTGGCCATACCCATCTTGGGCATTCCGCTCGTGGGCGGTTGCGTCCCGTGCTGCTGCTCTTGTGGTGAAGTCTGTGCTGGCAAAGCCGAAAAATAACAAAGAAGCGCAGATGCGGCGAGAGCGGCAAATAATCCAGGCCTGTAAAACAAATGAATGTCCTCCATCGCCTAAAGTATATCGCAGCCGGCGCATCTTCCGGCGTCCGACCCTATTTCTTCTTATCCCGGCAGGAGCGAAGGTAGGAGATCAGGTCCGCAAGCTCCGTCTCCTGCAATGTATCTCCGAAGGGTGGCATCATCCTGCTGCCTGCGGTGATCTGCCGGCGCATCTGATCTTTTTTCAACCTTCGACCCACGTCTGAAAGGTCAGGCGCTTTGTGGCCGCCCGCATTGCGAATGCTATGGCAATGCGAGCATCCGCTAGCGGCAAAAACAGACGCTCCATGCGCCCGCTGGCTGCGCGAAGAGGCAAAGCCCGTGGAAGAGAATACCATGAGCATAACTAGGACTAACAAGCCGAACCTCATGGAGAAACCGCCTCTCCGCCCGCGGTCGCATTTGTCGTCAGGTCGCTGTGCGTGTGCCAGGGAACGCTCTCTGAAGTGATCTCCGGATGCTTGCGCAGGAATTCCAGTGCATAAGTGCTGGCCGTGGGGTCGTCCTTCTGATCCGCAAATGCGCTTGCCTCGCGCGCGGCTTGCTCCTTCATACCCAGCCGCCTATAAACAATGGAAAGAATGTAATGCGCCGCCAGGTCATCGGGATCGATTGACTGAAGCGTCTCGTACTCGCTTCGCGCCTCGTCGTACTTATGCTGCTGATAAAACGAGAAGCCGAGTTCTCGATGCGCGTCGCGCGACCCGGGAAACTGCGCTGTAACTTCGCGCAGATCGCTGATCGCGGCGTCCAGATGCCCCTGTGTGCGCTCCACCAGCGCCAGGTAATAGAGCGCGCGGGCGTTGTGCGGCGCTATTTGGAGAGCCTTCTCCAAACTGGCGCGCGCGGCGTCGTACCGTTCCCACTGGAAGTTGTCGATGGCGACATTGGTAAATGCATCCGCATAATCGGGACGCAGTTCGGTAACTCGCAAAAAGGCTTGCGCACTGGCCGCATACTGCTGTGCGTCCAGCAGTCCAATGCCATAGTTATTCCACCGCATCCAATCCTTGTTATCCTGCGGATCAGGCGTTGCGGCAGGATTGGCGCCCAGCGCCAGAAAACGCGTGCGCGCGGCCAACTCCACTACCGGCATTTGATAATGCAAGCCCAGGCCGTAATCAATGAAACGTTGATTGAAGCGGCGATAGTTAACCTTGGCGGTCACTGTAATCGGCCCGGCCGCTTCCGCGGGCACCTTGAATTCGTAGCGCACAATTTGCGAGCGGCCCGATTGGATAGTGTTGTTATAGGCAACAACTCTGGTATCCCAAACCTGATGCAGGCCGTTCAATCCGCCATTCTTGTTGACCAAACGATTGGTGAAGCTATGCGCGCGAGGGTCAAGAGAACCATCTGCCCGTAATGCGCCAGAGTGCATTAGCGGATGGCCAGCCGCATCCGTTGCTTCAAACTCCACCCAGCTTTCATAAAAGTCGCGCTGCTCCGGGACAAAGCTGTGAGCGATGCCTTTGTTTTGAATCACAACGGAAACGGTGAGCACGTCGCCGGCGGCGATTTCAAAGGGCTGACTGCCTAGCGGCGCGATGACCTTATCCCCGTTGCGTTCAATTCCAAAGATGTCCACATTGAAGACGCCGTTGCGCAAAAAAGCAATTGTCTTGTCCATCTGCGCATCGTAGCCATAATACTTTGACAGAACAGTATTCGCTCCAAGCCAGCGACGCGACGCCAGCTTGCCATCCTTCGCTCCGTAGTCCGGTAATCGAATCTCTTCCGGCTTCATGTGGCAGGTCTGGCATGTAGAAACTTGGTCCTTAACGTAAAAGGGAAGCGGAGATTGTTTCGCAAAGGACGATAATTGCCACTCGTCGTAGAGAAAGATGGCGCGCTGCCACTTATAATCATTCAGGATCTTAGGCAACGCGGCTTTATGGCAGGCTGCGCAGAATTCGCTGGAGCGATAGAAATCCTTCATCACCGCCTTGGAGTGTCGATCCAAATGAGCCAGAATCTCTTTGTCGGAAACCTCGCCGTAGACCGGCTTGCCATCCGCATCGACCATCACTGCCGGTCTTCCCAGCACATAGCTTCCGGTACCGCGCGTATCTACCTTCTGAATTGAGTGGCAGACCGAACAAGTGATTCCATCCGCGTCGAACTTGCGATCCAATGGAGAACCCTTGGTCATGGCTCCGGAAACCAGCGCAATGGGATTGTGGCAGCCTTCGCAGTGGCGTGCATACTCGGTCCCTTTTATATTCATAAGCACATTCACATTCTTGATGTACCAGGGCGCTCGGAAAGAGTTTGCATGCACCGACTGGCGCCACTCAGCGTGCGTCTCTTGATGGCAGTGGCCGCAGTAAGCTGCCGTGGGAAAGCTTCGTGGACTAATAAACCCGCCCGTCTCCGTGGTTGCATTGGATGGCAAGAACGGCTTATCCCCGCCAAAGCGGAAGTTATAGTGTACGCTGATCGATTGCGTGTACGCTGTAGGCGGACTAACGGCAGTATCCTCGCTGGCCGCAAAAGCTTGTCCGGCCCGCCATGCCTGATAGCCGCAGGCAATGACGGCCGCAAGCATAAGCCCGCTAACCATGCGAAGAGTGCGATGATTTCCTAACGCTGCTTTCAAAGCGATAGAATTGTTATTAATTCTCATGGGTTATGACCTCCGGCATTCAATGGGATAACTCTACATGGGGAGATGGAGATAGAATCATTGTCGATGCGTTCTAGGGCTTCGTTCCCTGGCCTTCTTTGAGGGTTACAATGCGGTCAATCTGCGGAGCCGGAAAATGCTCCGTCGCGCCGCTGGGCCAATGCACTTCTAACTCGTCGATGACTGTCGCGTCGCCCAGCCCGAAGTGCACACGCGGATCGCTTGTGGAAGCATAACTTCCTCCGGAGAGCACATCGCCGCGCTGGCGCATTTTGTTGGCGGTAAGATAAACGGTTGCGCCAACGGCGTCCCGCGGGCTCTTCGCCCCGCCGATTAGCTTGAACTCGATCCAGTGGTGCCTGTCGGGCGAAACGTTGCGCAGCAGCGCCGGAACGCCATCCATCACATTGATCACCACGTCGAGTTTGCCGTCGTTGAAAAGGTCTCCCATAGCCAGTCCCCGGCCCACATAAGTCTGAGCCAGAGCTGTTCCTTCAACCGCCGGCATCAATTCGAACTTCTTGCCATCGATGTTATGAAAGAGCAGCGGGCGCTGGGCGAAGCTGGTCCCCCAAGGCTCTTTATCGACGATTGGGTAGACGTGCCCGTTGGCGACAATCAGATCCTTCCAGCCGTCGTTGTCGTAGTCAAAGAAGGCGTCGCCCCAGCCGAGGAAAGGAACGGTCGGTTCGGCAATCCCCAGCTGATAACTGATGTCTGTGAAGTTAGCGTCCCCATCGTTGCGGTACAGCGGATCGTAATCGTCGCTGAATGTGGTGTTGAACAGATCGATCAGGCCATTATTCAGGTAGTCGCCGGCGGCGATGCCCATCGTAGCAGTTTCCCGTCCGTTTTCGTTGAGCGCGAAACCAGAGGCATAGCTGATATCCTCAAAGGTGCCATCGCCCTTGTTGAGATAGAGATAATTCGGGGTTGAGTCATTGCCTACCAGAAGGTCGGGGCGACCGTCGTTATTCACATCGACGAAGAGGGAAGTCAGGCCATAGTAGCCATTCTTGTCGGCCACCCCAGCCTTTTCGCTGACATCCGTAAATGTGCCGTCGCCGTTGTTATGGAAGAGATGGTCCGGCTCGCCTTGCAGGCCTCGCGGCCCGCACATCACGTTCTCGCCGCGGAACTGGCAAAAACTATAAGCAACGCCCTTGTCGCCCGAGGCGGGTGGATTCGCCAGGTCATAGTGAACGTAACCGGGAACAAACAGGTCCAGCCTGCCATCGCCGTCATAGTCTCCCCATGTAGCCCCAGTTGACCAGTTACCCAGGGCAACGCCGGCTTTTTCGGCCATGTCGGTAAATGTTCCATCATGATTGTTGTGATAGAGCCTGTTCTTGCCGAAGTTAGTAACATAGATATCCGGCCAGCCGTCGTTGTCGTAATCGGCAACCGCGCACCCGAAGCCCCAGCGGCCGTTGGCCACACCGGCCTTATCCGTCACATCGGTGAATGTGCCGTCATGATTGTTATGGAAGAGCGCGGCCTTGGGGGGAGCCGCCTTGCCACTCTCGGCGTCATAAGTGGAACCGTTTACCAGATAAATGTCGAGCCAGCCGTCATTATCATAATCCAAAAGGCATACACCCGATCCATTGGCCTCGATGATGAATTTCTTTTCCGGCCTGCCCATCACGTGCTTCCACGAAGTTAAACCGGATTGGCGGGCGATGTCTTTGAAGAGGACGGGGCCGTCCTTAACGAAACCGCCTGCGGTGATCGGCCGATGCTCGGAGTCAAGGACCGCGGCGTGCGCGCCCCCGGTGTTGACTCCGCCGACGGCGGAAGGCTGTCCACCCTCACGGGGCTTGTCGGACTGCGTATCGGCGGTGTGCGAGTCCGGCGTGGTGGACTGCGCGGCCAAACCGCGCGAAGCCGCGGCCAGCGCGATGCATAGCACCATCGCGGCAAGTTTACAAAGAGAACTCCGGTTGGCGGTGCGTTGAAATTCTCCATCCCTTGATACAAACGCTCTGTGATGCAGGGACGGAGAAGTCGAGAGTTGCTGGGGAATCAGCAAGTTCATCGGGCCTCCACGAGTTGGAACCTCCTGACCATACAGGATACGGCGGCCTGTCGAACTCATCCCTTTGGTGGAGGCTGCTCAACGCGAGGGTGCTCCAATAGAGCGCCGCGCCAGATTCAGGTAGACGATTACGCGCATGCGCTTGCCTATTGCGATCAGTCAACAGGCTTTCAGTGCGGTTGGGGGGCAGGTGGGCCGGGGGTTGCCCTTGCGATTGTCCGCGTCTGGCGAGTTCCTCTTCTAGCCCCTGGTTCGGAGCAAATATTCTGTCTGGCAGTTGGAGCATCGCCAGGGATAGTAGCCGAACAATGGAGCCAGCCACTTGCGAAAGAAACCTCTCCTGGTCATCCGGTGCATTCGATAGCTTTGGCATCTCGCACAAATCATTTGTGTTCACTCCGGCAGGTGATTCAGTGAGTTTACAGCTAACAATACTACAACCAATCCTGCCAACGTCCCAAAATGTTCCTGGAATAAAAATATTCGCTGCACAATGGTCTGGGTTGTGGTTCTCGCACCGATTGGGCAGTCCGCAAGGAACGTCAAAGGCCTCAGCCACACTCTGCTTTCTTGACGCGCCCCTTGCTTCTCTGCTTTACTTCAATCAACGTCATGCATACTTCCGGCGCCAACGCGAACGTCTCTTTGGTCCAGCGCACCGCCGCGCCGAGGCCTTCAATGCGAATTATCGGCCCCAATGCGCGCGCGGGATAGGAAGCCTGACGAACCGGAAAGCTGGAATGAAGCACCCAGGCCACCACCCGCAAGCGCGGCTGGTGGTTTTTTAATCTCCAGCCCCGCATAAAGTTGTTTTTCATTGCATTTGTCTCAACCAAGGAGGCACATTTTGGAATCCGTTACCCTTGCCAGCATCCAGACGGCGCGAGCGCGCATCGGCGATGCCATTTACGTATCTCCCTGCCAGCTCTCCAACGACCTGTCGGAGTTGACCGGCCTGCCGCTGCACCTGAAGCTGGAAAACCTGCAACGCACCGGGTCGTTCAAGGAGCGCGGCGCGTTGAACAAGCTGCTCACCCTCAGCCAGGCCGAGCGGGAGCACGGCGTAATCACCGCCAGCGCCGGCAACCACGCTCAGGGCGTCGCCTTCCACGCCGCGGCCCAAGGCATTCGCTGCCAGATCGTGATGCCGCTGGCCACGCCACAGATCAAAGTCGCGGCCACGCGCGGCTTCGGCGCGGATGTTGTCCTGCACGGCTCCAGTTACGACGAGGCCTGCGAGGAGGCCCAGCGCCGCCGCCTCGAAGAGGGCCGCACCTTCATCCATCCCTTCGACGACGCGGAGATCATCAACGGCCAGGGCACCATCGGCCTGGAACTGCTGGAGCAGGTTTCCGACCTGGAAGCCGTGGTTATCCCCATCGGCGGCGGCGGACTGATCAGCGGCGTGTCCTGCGCGCTAAAGGAAACCAACCCCAGGATTCGCGTGATCGGCGTCGAGCCAGAGAAGCTGCCCTCGATGCTGCGCGCCCGCGAGGCCGGCGCTCCGGTCACCCTCAACGCCGAAGCCACCGTCGCCGACGGCATCGCCGTACGCCGTGCCGGCGACCTGACCCTCCCCCTGGTCTCCCGCTACGTCGATGAGATTGTCACCGTGGACGACGAAGAGATTGCCAGCGCCATTCTCATGCTACTGGAGCACGAAAAGACACTGGCCGAGGGCGCGGGAGCGGCCGCCCTGGCCGCTCTGCTTCAGTCCAAAACGAATCTCCGCCAGCGCCACACCGTGGTTCTGGTCTCGGGCGGCAACATCGACGTCACGCTGCTGGCCAAAATCATCGAGCGCGGCCTGGTCAAGGACGGCCGCCTGCTGCGCATCCGCGTTCACCTACAGGACCGTCCCGGCGCGCTGCTGGCGCTCACCCATATTCTGGCCCGCGAACGCGCCAACATCGTCGAGACCATCCACAACCGCGCCTACTACGGCGTCAGCCTCGGCGAATCCGTTATCGACGTAACCCTTGAGACCCGCGGAGCATCCCACATCGCCGCCATCAGCCACGCCCTGCGCGAAGCCGGCTTCAGCTTCGAGCGCATTCAGTAGGAGTCCTCATGTACTCGCCCAAATTCAATCAGATCGCCGACCACGCCCTCCTCATCGAGGCCATGCAGGCGTATTCCTTCGCTATTCTCTTTGGCCCGCAATCGACTCCGGAGTCTCTGGCGCCGCTGGCCGCCTCGCACCTGCCGCTGGTAGTGAAAGATGAAGGCCCACATGGCCTGCTCGAAGGCCACTTCGCCCGCGCCAATCGCCACTGGCAGGCCCTCGCCGGACGCGAAACACTGGCCGTCTTCGCTGGACCGCACAGCTACGTCTCGCCCGCGCTCTACGTCGATCCGCTCTCCGTTCCCACCTGGAACTACATCGCTATCCACGCCTACGGAACCCTAGAGCTGGTGGAGGATGAGGCGGGCAAGGAGGCCCTGCTGGCCGGACTGATCCGTGCCCATGAACCGGCCTTTGCGGATCAATGGCGCGCGATGCCCGGCGATTTCCGCCGCTCGATGCTCGCCGGTATCGTCGGCTTCCGCATCCCCATCGAGCGCATCGAAGGCAAGTTCAAGCTCAGCCAGAACCGCGATGAAGCCGAGCGAGAGAACGTCCACGCCGCTCACGCCGCCGGAACTCCCGACCAGCAGGCCTTGGCCGCGTGGATGAAGCGGCTGAAAATGAGTGGTATCAGTTGATACCGCAATTGCGGTATAATGATACCGGAGGCCTAGGATGATGCAGCCCGGCCATGTTGCCGATGTGATGGGGGGAGTGGCTATTCTCGGCAGTAGAGTCCTTTCTACGCAGGATCTGGAAGCCGCTGTCGTTACAGGGCTGCCCAAGCGTGCCCTCCGGCTTACGCTGGCTCGCGGCTGTGCCTCGGCCCAGCACGCCCGCGCTCTGCTCTATCGCGTCGTTCCCGAGGCTACTTACAAACGCCGGAGCAGGCTCACCGCGGCGGAGAGCGAGCGTACCGAACGGCTCGCCAGGGTGATCGCCGCCGCCGAGTACGTCTGGGATAACCGCGACGATGCCCGCGAATGGCTCACCAAGCCGCACCCTGAGCTGGAAGGCCGTCCGCCCCTGGAGGCCGCTCTGACCGAACTGGGCGCACGCCGCGCCGAAGAGTTGCTCGACCGCCTCTTCTACGGCATTCCTGCCTGAGCTGCCTGTCATGCACTGCTTCCGCATCGGCGACGCCCGCTTCCCGCTTCTCGACGGCTCGGGCGCGCGCCTACACGGCGGCCGTTGGAACACGCCCGGCAGAAGTGTGATTTACGCCGCCGAAACCTACGCCGGCGCAATCCTCGAACTTCTCGTTCATGCCAACCTGAACCGTCTGCCGCACACCCAGGCCGTTCTCACCATCGAGATTCCCGGTGATCTGGCAGTGGAACGGCTTGCCGCCGCTGATCTACCCGGTTGGAATGCCCCCGACCAAGCCGTCAGCCGCGCCTTCGGCGACCGCTGGCTTGCCGAGGCCCGCACCGCTGTTCTCGTGGTTCCTTCTCTTGTCACCCAAGGCCGCGAAGACAATATCCTGCTCAATCCCACCCACGCGGAGTTCGCGCGCATCACGCACACCCCGCCGGAGCCGGTCGTGTGGGATAAAAGGCTCCTGCCCAGGTGAGCCCTATGAAATTGAATCGAGTGATAAATCGTGGCAAAGCTGATTCACACGCACGTCTATATGTAGTCGCGGAAGAGTTCTTCCGATGGCGCGGCAATCACGCTCCGGCCCACCAGCATTCCGTCCTCGGCGGCGACTCTGGAGCCTGCCGCTACCGCTGCCTGCACGCTGGCTACATCGCCGGCCATCATCACAAATCCCTTGCCGCCCAGAGCCATCGCCAGGTGAACCCGGAGCAGGGTTACGTTGGCGGACTTGACGGCCGCGTCGGCGACCTCGATGATGCTCGCCGAGGAGAAGGTCTCGATGACGCCGATCGAGCGCAACTGTCGGGGATCAATATCAACGGCATTGGAGATGGCCGCAAGCACCGCGGGATGCACGCGCGCGATCTGTCGCCGCTCAATCAGCGACGGACCCGCGGCAACTCCGCCGGCCTCGACCGCGGCAGTCACCGAGGATACGTCGCCGGAGACCACGATGAGGAACTTTCCCGAGCAGATGCTGCGGGCCATCAGAAGCTGAACCGAAGCGGCCTTCAGCATCACATCCTCAACCAGGAATCCGGTGGCCACGCTGGTTAGCTCGATAAGCCCGATAGAACTGATTTCAGCCACGACCGACTCCTCCAAATTGACTCACTCCGCTTCAATGACGACCGCATCGTGGCCCACCGTAACCACTCCCTCGATGCTGGCGTGCACGCGTGCGCCGAGCTTGCCCTGCTCCGGCAGGGCGAGCAAATCGCCCACCCGAACCCGGTCGCCGCACTTGATCACCGGAACCGCCGCAACCCCGGCGTGCTGCTTCAACAGCACACTGACCTTGCGCGGCGAGAAAGAATGATTCACCAGCGGCCCCACATTGTCGAACTCGCCCAGACCCAGCCTGGCGATCAGCCTGCGCATCGGCACGCGGCGAAACTCGGCCATCGGATGCGGCGTGATCGATGCGGGGTCGCCCTTGAAGGTCAGCCCCAGCTCCCGCGCCAGCGGCTTGGACTGCACGCAGACCGTCTTGGGATCGAGATCCTCAGGGCAAGCGTACAGCGTGCAGAGATTGCACTCGCAACAATAAAGAGTGGCCACCATCGCCTCCGCGCCGGTGGCGAAGCCCAGCGACTGCATCGCGCGGTGCGGCTGGATGGGATGCCCGAGCAGAAAGCGCGGACAGAATTCGGTGCAGAAGCGGCACTGATCGCAGGCCGAGCGGCCAATCCGCTCCACGTGAATCCAGGGCGCGCTGTGGCGCCTGATCAGGCTGTGCGAGGCGGGCAGCACGACAATGCCGCCTGTGGTCTTGGTCACCGGAACGTCCAGGCTCTCGGCGGGCTTGGCCATCATCACGCCGCCCATCAGCACGCCAATGTCGTCCACCGTTGCCCCGCCCGCGGCCTCAATCACTTCACCGATGGAGATGCCGACGGGTACCCGAAGAGTAACGGGGGTTGCAACGGCACCGGCTACTGTGAGGTATTTATGCGTCACCGGCCGGTCCAGGCCGATATTCATCAGCGTCTCGACATTCGCGACCGCTACATCCACTTCCCTGGGCAATCCGCCGGGTGGAATGATGCGGCCGGTAATCAGATGGACGAGAATGAATTCATCGCCCGCCGGGTACACGTCGGGCAAAGGCACAACCCGCACTCCGGGCGGCGCAGCACGCTCCAGCTCGGCAATAATTTCGTGATATTTTTCCTTGATGCCGATGGCGCCTTCGCGCGCGCCGGTGATCTCCATGACCGCCCGCAAACCGCGCAGAAACGGCTCGGAGTTGTGCTGCAAGAGTTCCTTGTCCTTGTGCAGCAGGGGCTCGCACTCGGCGGCGTTGACGATCACCAGCGAGACCCGGGCCTGGAACTTCACCGCCGCAGGAAATCCTCCGCCGCCCGCGCCCACGATGCCGAGTTCCTCAAGACGGCCGGTACTCGCACCCCCCGCCCGATCCACCCTCGACTCTGCCGCATCTCCCGTCACTTCGCCAAACCTCAAAAATTCATTTGACTCTGACCAGAATTGTACTGTATGCTTTACAATATTTCAAGAGTGTTCAGAAATGTTCACGGCAAGATCGTTCAACAATGAAATGCCTGATTCCAAATATCGGTAGCACTTCGTTCAAGTACCGGGTTCTGGATATGCCCGCTGAGTCGGTGTTGGCCGAAGGACGCGTCGAGCGCATCGGCCAGCCCGGAGGCGAGTGCGCCGATTACCCCGCCGCCATTCGCAGCTGCATCACGGCGATTGCCGGCGAAGGTAAGGCTCTCAACAATCTCTCCGAGATCGGCGCGGTCGGCTTCAAGGTGGTCCACGCCGGACCGCTCAACGATTCTCAACTGATCGGCGATGAACTGCTCCACGCGATGGAGGAGTTCACCTTCTTCGCTCCGGCGCACAATCCTCCTTATATCGCAGCCATTCAGGCCTTTCGCCAGGGGCTGCCCGGCGTCCCGCTGGTCGCGGTGATCGAGACCGCTCCCTACCGCTTCATGGATGAGGCGGCGACCGCCTACGCGGTGCCCTACGAGTGGCGCGAGCAGTACGGCATTCGCCGTTACGGATTTCACGGCGCAAGCCATCGCGCCGCCAACGAGTACACCTCGGCGTTGCTGAGCCGCAAGAATCTGCGCCACATCTCCTGCCATTTGGGAGGCAGTTCGAGCGTGGCGGCCTTCCGCGACGGCGTGGCCATCGACACCAGCTTCGGCGCATCTCCGCAATCCGGACTGCCGCAGAACAATCGCGTCGGCGATTTGGATTCCTTCGCCGTGCTGCACATAATGAAGAAGCTGAATGTGGGTCCGGATGAGATGGCGCGCATTCTCGGCAGCCAGTCGGGATTGGCAGGCATCAGCGGAACCAGCGGCGATATGCGCGATCTGGAGCAGGCCGCGGCTGCGGGCAGCAGGCAGGCGCGGCTGGCGCTCGATGTTCTGGCGCGCGCGATTCGCCATTATGTGGGCGCATTTTTACTGGAGCTGGGTGGCGTGGATGTGATCTCCTTTTCCGGCGGTATCGGCGAAAACAGCGCGGAGACGCGCTCCGCGGTACTGAAGAATTCATCCGGCTTCGGTATTGAACTCGATGAGGACAAGAACCGCGCGGCCTCGGGGCTGGGCGCAATCTCCAGCGACAACTCCGCGGTAAAAATTCTGATTGTTCCGGCGAACGAAGAGCTGATTGTCGCTCGCGAAACGGTGAAAGTCGTGAGTGAAAACAAAGCGGCTATGTATCAGGGCACGACTGGTAGGTCGGGGCTTTATTGAAGACTGCATAAGGAATGTCCGCACGAACGCGCCGGAGGCGCAGTGTTGGTTAGCCCCGCGCTTCAGCGTGGGGAAAAGGAATTCTACAAGCTCGTTACGGAGTCCCGTAGGGACGGCGCAAGGACATGATTTATGCAGGAACCAATTTCCCCTGCGGAGGAAATGTTACTGATTCTTAAAGTTTTTTCGGGAATTCTTATGGGAAGTGCAAGCATAAATTCGACGGCTTCAGCGGCTTCCATCGACCGGTCGATGGTCGAGCGGATCGTTCGCCAGGTCGCTCTGGAATACCTGGGGCGAGGCGATCGTGCGCACGCGCCGCTGCTCACCGTGCAGGCCTCCTCGCGGCACATGCACGTCTGCCGTGAAGACATGGACGTGCTCTTCGGACCGGGATCGGAGCTGACCTTTGATCGCCCGCTCTATCAGGAAGGCAACTTCGCGGCCACGGAAACAGTGACCATCGTCGGGCCGCGCAGCCGGTTGATCTCCAACCTCCGCATCCTCGGCCCGATGCGCAAGCAGTCGCAGATTGAGCTGGCCTTCACCGACGCGATCATGCTCGGCATCACGGATATACCGGTGCGGCTCTCCGGCGACATCGCGGGCACGCCGGGCGCCGTCGTCATCGGGCCCAAGGGCGTGGTCGAACTCAAGGAAGGCGTGATCCGCGCCGCAATTCACGTGCACATGAATCCAACCGAAGCCGCGTACTTCGGCGTAGCGAAGGGCGACCGCATGAAGCTGCGCATCGGCGGAGAGGCGGGCGTGACCTTCAACAACGTTCACGTCCGCATCGAACCGAACTCGCGCCTCAACGTTCACATGGACACCGACGAGGCTAACGCATGCGGTATGCATCTCACCAAGGACATTGAACTTTTCAAGTAACAACCACAGAAGAGAGGGAAGCGATGAAGCAAGCGCTGGGAATGATCGAGACGAAGGGCCTGGTGGCGCTGTTTGAAGCGACCGACGCCATGCTCAAGTCGGCAAACGTGACGTTCGCCGGTTGGCAGTCCGTTGGTTCCGGACTGGTGACCGCCTTCGTTGAAGGGGATGTGGCCGCGGTGAAAGCCGCCACGGACGCGGGCGCGGAGGCAGCATCCAGAATCGGCGAGGTGATCAGCGTTCAGGTCATCTCTCGCCCCCACGACGAACTGCCGTCATTTATTCAACAGGCGAAATAGCCGTAGGAGACCCAAATGAGTGAAGCAATCGGATTGATCGAAACCAGGGGCCTCGTCGGACTCGTCGAGGCGTGTGACGCGATGGTGAAAGCCGCCAGCGTCGAGCTTGTAAAGACCGTGCAGATCGGCGGTGGATACGTAACAGCCATTGTGCGCGGCGATGTGGGCAGCGTGCGCGCCGCTGTGGACGCGGGCGCGGCCGCGGCTAAGTCTGTGGGAGAGCTTGTCTCCTCGCACGTGATTGCGCGTCCCCACGATGCGCTCGTTGAAAGCTTTTTGAACTAACAAGAAATCAGGAGAACGCAAATGGCCAATGAAGCGATTGGAATGATCGAGACGAAGGGCCTGGTGGCGCTCGTCCAGGCTACAGACGCAATGCTGAAGGCTGCCAGCGTGGAGTTCGTCGGCTGGAACAAGATCGGCAGCGGTCTGTGCTCCGTTTTTGTCCAGGGAGACGTGGGCTCGGTGCGCGCCGCCGTGGATGCCGGAGCCAGCGCGGCCCGCGCCGCCGGCGAAGTGCAAAGCGTGCACGTGATTGCGCGCCCGCACAGCACGCTCGCAACCGTATTGCCGAAATAGCTGCAAGCGGCTGACGAGAGTCTGCCGCAACGCGCGAGGTGAGCCGTTATGTTCATAGCAAAAGTGATCGGCAATGTTGTCGCCACGCAGAAGAACGAAAAGTTCTGCGGGATGAAGCTGCTGCTGATTCAGCCCTACATCAGCAAGGACGGAGCGCTGCAAATCTCGGGCAGCTCCGTGGTTGCGGTGGACAGCGTTGGAGCCGGCGTGGGCGAGTGCGTCTTGTTCACGCAGGGCAGTTCTGCCCGCCTGACGCCGGCCACAAAAGATGCGCCGGTTGACGCCGTTATCGTGGGCATCGTCGACGTCGTCGAGGTCGAAGGCAAAGTTTTGGAGAAGCCGTAAATGCAGATTCAAGAGCAAGTGATTGCGGAGATCGCCAGGGAAGTTGTGGCGCGGCTTCGCATCCAGATGCAACTGCCGGCCAGACCGGCTGCAACTGCGCCGGCCCATGCCGCGCGCGACGGAGTCTTCTCCACCGTGGATGAGGCCGTCAACGCAGCCTTCGAGGCGCAAATCAAAGTGGCCGCGATGAGCCTGGAAGATCGCGGGCGCATGATCGAGATCGTTCGCCGCATCTGCAATGATCGCCGCGAGGAACTCGGCCGCATGGAGCTTGAGGAGACCAAGGTCGGCCGCCTCGATCATAAAATCCTGAAGCTGACGAATATGCGTTTTGTGCAAGGCGTTGAAGCGATGCGCGCGAGCGGCAGCAGCGCGCGCAGCGACTCGACCGGCTTGTGCATCATCGAGCGCGCGCCCTGGGGCGTCATCGGCCTGATGCTGCCGGTCACGCATTCGGTGCCGACGATGGCCGCGAATGCGATCAACATTCTTGCCGCCGGCAACACCGCGGTCTTCGGCCCGCACCCATCGGGCGCACGGGTTGCGCAATACGCGCTGCAACTCTTCAATCGCGAGATCGAGCGCGAGCTGGGCGTGGCCAATGTTCTCACCACCATCATTGAGCCCAGCATCGAGGCAGCCGAGCAGATCTTCAATCACCCCAAAATCGCGCTGCTCTGCGTCACCGGCGGCCCGGTTGTTGTGCAGGCCGCCAGCAAATCCGGCAAGCGGGTGATTGCCGCCGGACCGGGTAATCCTCCCGTCGTTGTTGATGAAACCGCTGATCTGGATCGCGCCGCCAGATGCATCATTGAAGGCGCGGCCTTTGACAACAACCTGCTCTGCATCGGCGAAAAGGAAATCTTCGTGGTCGCATCGGTCGCGGACAAGTTCATCGAAGCGATGCGCCGCGCTGGAGCTTACCAGTTGGATGCGGCCGCGATAGAGCGTCTCACCAAGGCCGCCTTCACCTTCGATGGTGATGGCAAAGGCTGCGCGCGAGCGCACGTGAAGAAGGACTTCGTCGGCAAGGATGTTGCCGTTCTCGCGGCGGCGGCCGGCGTTCGCGCACCGGTCAACACGCAGCTTCTCTTTGGAGAAACCAATGCGGATCATCCCTTCGTCGTCGAAGAGCAGATGATGCCTTTCATTCCGGTGGTGCGCGTGCGCGATGTGGACGCGGGCATTGCCGCATCGGTAAAGGCCGAGCATGGCTACCGGCACACGGCCATCATTCACACGCAGAATGTTGAAACCGCAACCCGCATGGCGCGCGCGCTGAATACCACGCTTTTCATTCACAACGCCGCATCGCCGGCCTCGCTGGGCGTGGGCGGTCCGGGTTATTTCAGTCACAGCATCGCCACCCCAACCGGCGAAGGCATCACCACTCCGCTTACCTTCACGCGCGAGCGGCAGATGGTCGTCGGCAACGCACTGCGGATTGTATAGTCATGTTCTTAGCGCGCATCAACGGCACCCTAGTTGCGGCAATGAAGCATCCCACGCTGGAGGGCTGCCGCTTCTTGCTTGCGCAACGGCTTGAAGCCGACGGCAGCGCGGCAGCGGAGCCGATCGTGGTAGTGGATTGGTTGGGCGCGGCCAGCGGCTCGACAGTGATGGTTTCCACCGATGGCGATATTGCGCGGATGAGGCTGGGCAACACAACGCCGGCGCGCATGGTTGTCGTGGGAATTGTGGACGAAGTGCAGGCGCGCGGAGGTGGAGCATGAGACTGGGAATTGTGAGCGGCCACGTCGTTCTCCATCCGGCGGTTGCGGCCTACCGCAGCAAGACACTCGTTGTGCTGGAGCCGGTGACGATGGAGAACCTGAGCGCCGGCAATGGACTGGGCGGCGGCAAGGCGCTGGTCGCCGTCGACGAGCTGGGCGCGGCCAAGGGCCAGATGGTGGCCTTCACCGAAGGCCGCGAGGCTGCCAATCCATTCTGGCCCAATGCCGTGCCGGTGGATGCGTATTGTTCCTTGATCGTCGATTCGATCGACATTCATTCGCGGAAAGTTTTTTGAGAATCCGAGGTGTGGACGTGAAAAACATTGATATTTCCGATAAAAAGCTCGTGTCGATGCGCGATGCGCAGAGCGCCCTGGCGGCAGGCGCAAGCCGCGTGCTGATCGCGGAGAATTGCGTTGTGACCCCTTCGGCGCGCGACTTCCTCTCCCAGCACAATATCGTTCTTGCAGCGAATGGAAAAGCAAGCGCCTCGACTCAGGCCGCTCCGAAAGAGACGCCCGCAACAAGCGCCTACGGCAGCAGCAGTGCGACACGGAGCCGCGGCGCGGCGAATCAAAAAATGTTTTTTTCGGCGGAAGCCGAAGCGATCAAGAAAGAGATTTGCGCGGTGGGGCGTAAGCTCTGGATGCGCCAGTTTGTTGACGGCAACGGTGGCAACATCTCCTATCGCATCGGACCCAACGAGGTCATCTGCACGCCCACGCTGGTGAGCAAGTACGACCTGACCTCCGAAGACCTGAGCATGGTGGATCTCGAAGGAAATCAGATTGCGGGAAGCAAGGCGCGCACCAGCGAAATTTTACTGCATCTGGAAATCTTCAAAGCGGTCCCGGAGGCCAGGGCCTGCGTCCACTGCCATCCGCCTCATGCCACCGCTTACGCCATCACCGGGCGCGTGCCGCCGAATCTGGTCATTCCGGAGTTCGAAGTCTTCATCGGCAAGGTGGCCATCTCGCCCTACGAAACGCCGGGCACGGCGGAGTTCGCGCAGACCGTTCTGCCCTATGTGAAGACGCACAACACGGTGCTGCTCGCTAATCACGGAATCATCTGCTGGGCAGACACCGTCACGCACGCCGAGTGGTACGCCGAAGTGCTGGAGACCTATTGCTGGACGCTGATGCTGGCCGCGCAACTGGGCGTTCCCATCTCCTACATCTCCGAACAGAAAGGCGCCGACCTGCTGGCCATCAAAAAGAAGCTGGGATTGCCCGACATCCGCTTCGACACGTCAAGGATGAAGGAATGCCAGCTCTCCGATCTGGAAGTGCCGGGATCGATTGCGCTCACGCCGAGCCCATGCGACGGCAACACCGGCAAACCCGCGGAAGCGGATCTGGAGATGCTGGTGAAGTCGGTCACCGATGCGGTGATGGCACTTTGCAATTGATGTTCTTCAGGCGCAGCGTGCTGACGCGGACTCGCTGAAACCTCTCATTTTCTTTCCAATGTCAGGGCATAGATGTCGTCGGTGCCGATATCGCGAAGCGTCAAGGGTGTGTCGGTAGGGTCGAGCCCCATCCACATCGTATAGACACCTGTGTACCGCGCTCCTTTCATGCCGGCCACGGTTTCTCGTTTTCCGTCCGCGGCGCGAATACGAATCACGGTGGGGTTGTCCGTCCACTTTACGTAGTAGATGAAACGGCCGTCATGCGACCATTCAGGAAAAGCGACAGCCCCCGAGTCCAGCCTGGTCCATCGTTCGCGTGCGATGTCGAAAACTTGCATAGCCATTGCGTCCAGGGTCATGGCGGCAATCGACTGGCCGTCCGGCGACCAGCGGGGCACCAGCAAGCCATCCGATGCTGGGAGGACAGCGACGTTTCCGGTTGCGATGTCGAGGATGCGCAAGTCGGACTTGGAACTTGCGCCCACATTCGGGGAGGTGGAAAAAACGATCTTGCGCCCATCCGGCGACCAGCTTGGATCCGTCTCCGCTTCGCGGTCTTGCGGCAGCATGCGGAGAGGCTTTCCGCTTCCATCCGCGCGAACGCTGTAGATCGCATCGAATCCTTGCTGAGTGCGGTCCACGAAAAGGATTTCACTTCCGTCCGGCGACCAGCGCAGCGATTTCGGATAAACCGGAGGATCTGTCAGTTGCGTGGGATTGCTGCCATCCGGGTTGGCTCGCCAGAGAACGCCCTCGGGGTAGGAAACATAGGCCACGGATTTGCCGTCGCTGGAATAGGCAACGAACTCGGCTGAGATGCCTGCGAGGAAAGGCTGAAACCGCCCGGATTTACTGTCAAAGCGGATGAGTTCACCCCGGTTCGTGCGGCCCGATGCGTAGATTCTATTCCCGTTCTGGCTGGGAATCGGCCGATCCCAGACCATGGGGCCAAAGGTCAATTGAACCGGTGCAGCAGGCAGGCTTTTATCGGACCCGGGATGCTCCTCGTTAACCCATAGTTGGCCGTCGGCCACGAAGTAATATCTCCCATCCTGTGCCCATTGTCCGTTCCACTGCGAAGGCGATTTTCCCCACCCTGGCAGGAACTGGTGAAGAATGGATCCATTCGAGGTCATCTCCCACAAGATGCCCTCTTTGGAGAACCGGATTGTACCCCCGTCCGGTGACCAGGCAATGAACTTTACATAGACTCCGGGTGAGGCGATGCGATGCGCTTCGCTTCCATCGCTTCTCATCACGCAGATGTCGCCGCTCGCGGTGGCGTAAGCGATCCTCTCCCCGTCAGGCGACCAGGTTGCGGAGATAGCATCTGCAAGGGGTCGAAGCGATCCTCCCAGCAGCCGCAAGCTCCACAGCGAATCGGCGGGGCCCATGCCGCCCGCCTGGGAGATGAGCAGCAGGGTCGATCCATCCGGCGAAACGTCCCCCGCCCAGGGATTCGGAAGCGCAGTAAGGATGGGCGCAACCGCTCCACCGGAGACCGAAACCTCTGCCATGCTGAATGGCTGGTCCAGCGTGAAATAGATTCTGCTTCCGTCCGTTCCGCCGATGAACTTGGTATGGCCGTCATGCGTGATCTGTGTGTAACTCGCGATGCGCAACTGAGCCGCGCCATGCAGCCGCGCCACGAAATAGACCGCCAGTACGCCCAGCGCAATCAGCGCGCCGCATAGCGCCAAAGCCGTAACCCACAGCCACACTCGCGCCCGGCGCGAACTCCCGCCCGTGAGCAGCAAGGGGGGCTCATGTTGCGCAATCTGCGCTGGCGGCGCGTCGTCATAGACGATCCGGGTGCGCTCCCGCACGCGATGCACAAAGATATCCCCCGCCCGCGCTTCGGGAAGAGCCTCGGCGGAGATCCCGGTTTCGATCTCGACCGAGAAGACCTGGGCCACAAACTGATAGCCGCGGCCGGGGACGGTCGCAATCAGGCGGGACTTGTCTCCCAATGCCTTGCGCAGCGCGGAGATGTACTGCGCCAGATTGCCTTCTTCCACAAACGAGTCCGGCCAGACCGACTTGAGCAGTTCATCTTTGGTCACCACCCGCCCGGGATTCAGAACCAGGTAGGAAAGCACGTCGAAGGCCTTTGGCGTGAGCGCAACCGGGGATTCATTCCGCGACAAGACGCGCCGGGATGGGTCCAGCTCAAACTCGTCGAAGCGGTACAACCTATTCGCGCTCAACAACATCGTTAGCCTTCATAGAACTTCATAAGAAATCATTCCAAATTCAAGACATTCAAACTCCGCTCAATTTCTAGTAGAAAGTGGAGCGGGCTCCTGAACCCCGGCTTTGGAGAGCGAATCTATGAGCATTTTACGCCGCGGCGTTCCGCACTCAAAAGAGACCGGCAAGGAAGGCGCCTCCCAGGGCAGCGTGAAGCGGCGGCGCATCGAGGTCACTGTCGAACGGGAGACTGTCACCATGCTGGTGCGCGGCCAACTCGAACAAGCTGCCGAATTGCCTCCCACGATTGCAATGAAGCCGCCTCATGGAAATGACCAGCCGGAGGAGTGAATCAAACTCACGGCAGCAACCGCAGCGTGTGGCGCGTCTCAGCGGCCACTGCCGCCGGGGTGAAGGGCAGCGCGAAGGTCGTGCCCCCGTACCAGTCCTTCCACTGGTCGCGGTAGTAAGGCGAATAAGGGTTGCCGCTCTCGCCCAGTACGATATTCTCCGTCGAGCCGTCGATGTTGCTCCAGTCCATGGTGAAGCGCTGCGAGGGGCCAAAGTCGCGTCCCACCTGTTTCACAGTTGTCGTATCGCCGCTCAGCGGCTGCTCGCCGGTTCCGGCCACGCGCCCGATCAGCGGCAGAAAA
>Ga0181529_10000176_pt1 | contig 93047 bp, 73 predicted proteins | sample PEATcosm2014_Bin_36_FD_119763 | JGI IMG/M metagenome (GOLD analysis project Ga0181529, IMG submission 119763) | Peatland microbial communities from MTU Mesocosm Facility, Houghton, MI, USA - PEATcosm2014_Bin10_30_metaG | ecosystem: Environmental > Terrestrial > Soil > Wetlands > Peat | place...
CGTCATCGGAGCTAGCGCGACCGCTTCCTCCTCCGAGAATGGACGAATCGACTCATAGCCAGCAAGCATTTCGTAAAGATGATCGAGGTGTACGGGAACGGACTCATCGTTATCGGGTTCTTCTCGCAGAAAAAGCCACTCCACAATGTTACGTTCGATGGCAATCGCAAGATCGTGCACCGCATTGGTGCGATCCGCAAGGCCGAAGTCGATGACTGCCGCAACTCGCGCATCCGCGCCGAGGTCGCTCCATAAAAGGTTGGACCCATGAAGATCGTTTTGCGTCCACAGCGGATTGAGCGAGGAGAGAAGCGGAAGCAACTCCTCATGGAAGGGAACAAGCAGCTCAAGCGCATCGTCGCGATCCGTGCGCTTCGATAAGTATCTTTCCAGCGCTGGGCGCGCGGCTATATATCGATCCATTGCCGCGTCCGCGCGATTGGAGGCAAAGATAGTAAAGCTGGCTACAAGCTGACGGGGTTTGCGCGATGGCGCGTCATAACTCTCCGAGGCGCGATGCAAGCGCCCCAGCGCGCAGCCCGCCGAGTATGCGTGCGCAACCGAGCGGAACGGCGTCCAGGAGAGCGAGTCTTCATAGGCATCCGCGGCATTGAAGGCCTCATGGATTTCGTAACTCCACTCATCTTTTTCGATAACTGTATCGCCGGAAGCATCGGCAAGAACCCGCACCACCGGCGCTCCATGCGCGCGCAAATGCGCGAGAAAGCTATGCTCTTCAAGCAGGCCCTCGCGGTCGCGCACGGCACGATGATGGCGCTTGATAAAGACTCGCCCAGCGCTTGTGGCCACCACGCAGGCGGCTGAAAACGGACGCGGGCTGGCGAATACAATCTCGTTGGCTTGGCCGCAGTCGGGAAATTCGCGCAGGACCGCGCGCACCTCATCGAGCGTGAGCGGAGGCCAATCCGGCTTGACCCGCTCCTTGCCCATGCCGTGCGCTGTCGCAGCCAAGCTGATTGCATCTTTCTCTGGCTTTGGCACAATAACCTCAGAAAGTGTAGTGAGCGTCGAGCCACACGGTCGTTGGCGCGCCGAGATGAATGAAGGAGTCGCCCCCGCTCGATCCTGTATCTTTCCAGTAGCGCTTGTCACCGATGTTATCGGCATACACTCGATACGTTACGTGGCTTCCTTCGCCGCCGGGCGTGTACCGAGCGCCAAGATTGAAGAGATTGTAGCCGGGAACGTTCACCGCATCGTCGCGCGTGGCTTCCTTGCGCCCGGTATAGCTCCAACCGGGCAACAGGTGCAATTCACGGGCATGGGGCAAAGCGAGATCGGCAAAGAACGTAGTGCGCAGATGCGGAACGTTGAGCACTTGCTTGTTATTGAAGGACGGTGTACCGGAATCATCGGAGATTGCCCGAATGGCAGTTGCCGAGGCACTCAAGCGCATCCAACTCGTCGCTTTGCCTTCGGCATTCAACTCGATGCCGTCGTGAGTATCATGGCCGTCGGATTCAAAGCATAGATCTCCGGCGACGACAGCCCCTCCCGTGGTGTAATTAAGCGGGCAGAAACTATCCGGCGCTTGAATCGTCTTGGGATAAAAGAACGGGGCGCGCATATGGAAGAGCGCAGTGGTCAAAATGATCTTCTGCCCCGGCTCGTACTTTGCGCCGACTTCGGCCTGACGCATAAAGTAAGGACTCAGATACTGATTTCCGTTGTCGGTGAACCAAGATGCCTGCGGCGCCAGCGAGAGCTGGACTCCGTAATTGCCATAGATCGTAAGGCTGGAGACCGGATTGAATGTTATCGCGTACTGCGGCAGCCAGATTAGCTTATTGTTGGGGATGGGCAATGTGGGAGCAGAGTAAACAATCTGATTCTGAGCGTTTAAGGTTGTCGGGCACGGATCATTCAGCGGTCCCGGTGCATTGTTGAGAGTGGGAGTGCAGGGGTTGGAAGCGGCTGGCGAATAGTTCTGATCGTGCATGGAATCCTCACGACCTCCCGCTAAGAATTGAAGCCGGCCGGGAAGAATAATCCGGTCCTGCACCACTAAGGATGCTTGGTGATTGTCTTCATAGAGCCTGCGCGGGCCAGCATATTGATGCGGTGATTCCATTGGAAATGGCGTGAGGGGCATATAGATATTTTCAGAACCGACATAGTCATACACCGGGCCGTCTGAAATCGTTGCAGTAGATGGATACGCATACGTGTAAAAGCCAGGAAGCTGTACGCTTCGACGGAAGAGTTCACCTCCTCCGGTAACGTCATGCGTGATCGGTCCGGTCTTGATTTTGCCAGTTACAAGCGCCTCGGCCTGCGCGTTAATGTGAAGCACACCGGGTTCGCGCCAGTCATAGATTCCGTAGCTGCCGCCAGGAGTGCCGTCTGTGTTATTCGGACAAAAGAAGTACGCGGGCGCATTGGTCGCGTTGGTGCAGCTTGGAGTATCGTATAGATCGTCAGTGGAGTCGTAGGTCATAGGGACTCCATACGCATACACAACGTTGTCGTCGCGAAGCGCATGGCTGTAACTGGCAGCGACAAAGGCCGTCCATCCGGCGGAGAGATCATAATCATAACGCGCATTGCTATTCGTCGTATCGAAGATATTGGGTTTTTCCCAAGACTGTTCGCCCAGCATTGTCGCCGGAGAAATACTGCTAATGTCTGGAACCGCCGTTCCGCCCAGCAACTGATAGCCGCAGACCGAGCGCCCCACCGTGTGCTGATACTCGAAATCTCCCTTCAAAATAGACTTGGGAGTTATCTTCCAATCCACCGCCCCCGCGCCCATTCCGCGCCAGCCGTTGGCGCTGTTCACATAACTCGCGGTCCTTTCGCCGGCCATGTTCACGCGCGCGCCCACCTGCTTCTGCGCGCCAAACAGATGCCCCAGATCAACGGCTCCGAAGGCTGTTCCGCGATGATCTGTAGCAATATCCACGGCCTCGACGTCAGTAGGCCGCTTGGTAACATAGTCGATCAGTCCTCCGCCGGAGGCTACGCCGCTCTCCAGGGCCGAAATGCCCTTGAGTATCTCGACGCTCTCCTTGTTTTCGAGCGGCACGTTCTGCTCGCCGACCACGGTCAATCCATTGACCTCGAAACCGGTCTCCTGATCCAGCGCGTAACCGCGAATCTGGTAGTCGCCGAAGTAACCCACCGGCGCGTAATCCTCGCCGACCGAGGCATCGTTCTTCACCACGTCTGAGATCAGGCGCGCCATCTGGTCGTTGAGCAGATCGCGAGTGATGACCGTAGCCGAGAGCGGAGTCTCCATGAGCGTTGAGCCGCCCAGCGTGCCGACAGTTACCAGATCGGGAAGATAGTCGTCCTTCACTTCGCCATGCACCACAACCGTGGTCGTCGGGTGGGGTAACTGCTGCTTCGCGGAGGGGGCCTTCTTCGCGTCGGAGGGGGGCGCGGCATCCGTCTGTGCTGTGAGGAGCGCCGGAACAACGACGAAGCAGAGCGGAAGAAGGCTTGCCGCGCACAGAAATCTAAGCATTGCAGACACGGAGCGATCCGTATGCGTATGCGGAGATTTTCGCGCGAGGAATTGAGAAAAAGTGCGGAGCGTGATAGCGGCTGCATGATTGAGCATGGACTCCCCTTGTTTTCAACCGATATGAAACAAGAGCGTTCACGCTGCGATTCGAGGAAATGGGCCGCTTCGGAAACTTCCCACGCCGGTATTGTCCGGATCGGGTTCGAGGGTATCTCTCAGCCCCACATCGTGGAGCACCCCTGTTTCAATATTCCGATTGAATCACGCTCGGCCCGGTTTTGCAAATCCGCAAGCCGGAACGAAGCCGCTCGCGGCGCGCTATGAAGGGCATCGTTGCAATACACTGAGAAGGAAATGACCCAAAACCAGCTTCCAGCGCCCCCCATCGCCCGCAAGAACCGCACCGAAACGCGCCTGCACGGCACGGTCCTCGCCGACGACTACGCCTGGCTGCGCGACAAGGAGAACCCCGAGGTTACCGCTTACCTCGAAGCCGAAAACGCATACGCCGAAGCGGCGATGGCTCCGCTCGCCGAACTGCGCGAGGATCTGTATCGAGAGATGCTCTCGCACGTGAAGCAGACTGACGTCTCGGTTCCCTTTCGAGACGGAGAATGGTGGTACTACACACGCACCGAGGAAGGGAGGCAATACGCCATTCACTGCCGCAGAGAGGGAACCGTTGCCGCGCCCGACGATGCCGCGCACGAGCAGATTCTTCTGGACGGCAACCTGCTTGCCGAGGGCCACGCCTTCTTCGCCATCGGAGCCACCGACATCAGCCGCGACGGACGCTGGCTGGCCTATACCACCGACACCACAGGCTTTCGCCAGTACACGCTGCGCATCAAGGATTTGACGACCGGCGAAACGCTCACGGGGGAAGTCGAGCGGGTCGGCTCCGTAGTCTGGGCCGCCGACAATCGGGGCTCCCAGCGACGGGTCTTCGTCGATGGGGTGGAGAATCGCACCCTTTTCTACACCGTCGAGGACGAAGAGCGGAAGCGCCAGTTCCAGCTATGGAAGCACACTCTGGGCGCGCCGCACACCGAGGACACACTGGTCTATCAGGACGACGACGAGCGCTTCAATCTGGGCGCGGGGCGCACCCGCGACGGCAAGTTTCTGGTGATGGAATCGGCCAGCCATACAACGACCGAGTCCTGGGTTTTGCCGGCCGACCGGCCCGATGCCGAATTTAGCCTCATCGTCCCCCGCGAAGACGAGCACGAGTACTCCATCGACCATCGCAACGGGCTTTGGTTTATCCGCACCAACGACAAGGGGCGCAACTTCCGCCTGGTCACCGCGCCCGTGGCCGCGCCGGGACGCGAACACTGGACCGAGCGCATTCCCCACCGCGACAGCGTGATGCTGGAGGAGATAGACCTCTTCGCGGGCTTCTTTGTGGCCTGCGAACGCGAGGACGGTCTGCCCCGCCTGCGTCTATGGAGCTTCGACGGTGCCGGAGCGGATGCCGCGCAGGTGGGCGAAATCAGCTTCCCTGAACCGGCCTATAGCGCTCATCCGCATATCAATCGCATCTTCGATGCTGCGTCCTTTCGTTATGCGTATCAATCGCTGGTCACGCCCAGTTCCGTCTATGAGTACGATGTGGCGACCGGCGCCTCCATGCTGCTGAAGCAGTTGGAGATTCCAGGAGGCTTCGACCGCGCGCTCTATGCCAGCGAGCGCATCCAAGCCACGGCGCCGGACAGCATGAAGGTACCAATATCTCTGGTCTATCGCAAGGACAAACGCGAGTTAGGCAAGAATCCACTCTACGTCTATGGCTACGGAGCTTACGGCTACTCGCTGCCGCTGGGCTTCAGTTCCAACCGGCTCAGTCTGCTGGATCGCGGCGTGGTGATGGCTTACGCGCACATACGCGGCGGCGGCGACTTGGGCAAGCCCTGGCACGACGCGGGCAAGATGCTCTTGAAACGCAATACGTTTACCGACTTCATCGCGGCTGTCGAACATCTGACCGCGGCCAAGTACGGCGATCCGGGCCGGGTCGCAATCGAGGGCGGCTCCGCCGGCGGTTTGTTGACCGGCGCGGTCGTGAATATGCGCCCCGACCTCTTCCGCGCCGTGGTCTCTCACGTGCCCTTCGTGGACGTGATGAATACCATGCTGGACGCGACGCTGCCGCTGACCGTGCCGGAGTACGAGGAGTGGGGAAATCCCGACGATCCCGACTATTTTTCGTATATGCTGAGTTACTCGCCATACGACAATCTCAAGGCGGCGAGTTATCCGGCGACGCTGGTGAAGACTTCGCTCCACGACAGCCAGGTCATGTACTGGGAGCCGGCCAAGTACGTTGCCAAGCTGCGCACCCTCAAGACGGACAACAATTTTCTTCTGCTGGTCACCAATATGCAGGCCGGCCACGGCGGCTCCAGCGGCCGCTACGACTATCTGAAGGAGATTGCGTTCGATTATGCGTTCCTGCTGAGGGAGTTGACGGCCAACGGTGGAAGGCCGCGCTCAAAGTCCAAGTGCAACACATCCAGAAGGGATAATACGGAATAGCTGGGTACGCATATTGGGATTGAGAACGGAGCGGATGCGACTTTTGATTTGCGGTTCCACCTGTCTTGAAGGCAAGACTTGCCCTCGGTATTTCATCGGGGATAAGGAAATGCAGGTTCGTCGACTTCGCCTTGCTTTCTCAGGATGAGAAACCTGTTTTTTCCTTGAACTCTAAGGCGTGAGATCCAATGAACATCACCGGAGCCAGACCGCAAGGTGCAAAGGACGAAGCGGACGCAGCTATCGCGGTGCGCGAGATGTTCGACGCGATTGCGCCGCGTTACGACCTGCTGAATCATCTGCTTTCCGCGAATGTGGACCGGCTGTGGTGGCGGCGGACGGCGCGGCAGTTTCAATCCACTCTGGCGGCGCCGAACGCGGCGGTGCTGGATATCTGCTGCGGCACGGGCGATATGACCATGGCTTTGTTGAAGCATCGGCCCAAGTGCGCCCGGCCTATCCTGGCTGCGGATTTTGCGCGGGGTATGCTCCGCCGCGCCGATGAAAAGTTTTCAGCGAGGAAGGCGAACGCGGTGACAATTGAGGCGGATGCGCTGCATCTTCCGCTGGAGTCGGAGTCGCTGGACTTGATTGTGACGGCCTTTGGGTTTCGGAATCTGGCCAACTACGAGGCGGGCTTGCGGGAGTTTGCGCGGGTGCTGAGGCCGGGGGGGCAATTGGGTATTCTGGAGTTCGCCGAACTGGGGGGGCTGATGGGCAAGCTTTATGCGGTCTACTTCCGTCGGGTTCTGCCCGCGATCGGACGCGCCATCATCGGCCCTGTGTCCGCAGGCAACTCCGCGCCTTACAATTACCTTCCGGCCTCAGTGGCCAGCTTTCCGCCGCCTGCGGAGATGCTCGGGATGATGGGCGCGGCTGGCTATGAAGAGTGCGGGTGGCAGCCGTATACCTTTGGGATTGCCGGGTTGTACACGGCGCGGCGCGCGGCTGTAGCCTAATGACGAGATGAGTTCCGCAGCCTCCCGATCGATAAATTCTTCCGCCGAGAAGCGGCGCGTGGCGCTGCACTCGATGCTGGCGGCGGCGGCGATGACGCTGCTGAAGCTGGGGGCCGGACTGCTTTCCGGCTCGCTGGGGGTGCTCTCGGATGCGGCGCACTCCGGGCTGGACCTGGTCGGCTCGGCGCTGACGTTTTTCTCGGTGCGCGTGTCGGACAAGCCGGCCGACGAGGACCACACCTACGGGCACGGCAAATTTGAAAATCTTTCGTCGTTCGGCGAAGTGCTGCTGATGGCCGTCTCCAGCGGGTGGATCGTCTGGGAGGCGATTCAGCGGATCGTCCGCCACTCCGTGGAACTGCGCCACTCGGCCTGGCCCTTCGCGGTGGTGCTGCTTTCGATCGCCGTGGATTTTTGGCGTTCGCGGCAACTGCGCGCGGTGGCGGAAAAGACCGGCTCTACGGCGCTGGCCACGGACGCTTTTCACTTTGCATCGGATATTTGGTCGTCGCTGGCAGTGCTGGCTGGGTTGTGCCTGAGTTGGGCGGGGACGCGCTTCGGCATCGCCGCGTTGCGCTATGCGGACCCGCTGGCGGCGGTGGCGGTTTCGCTGCTGATTCTGCGCTTGACGGCGCGGCTGGGGCAGGAGGCGGTGGGCGTACTGCTGGACGAGATTCCGGCCGAGACGCGGCGGCAGTTGATCGTAGAAGTGGAACGTGTGCCGGGGGTGCTCTCCGTGGAGCAGGCGCGGGTGCGGCGAGCCGGAGCCAACTACTTTGCCGATCTGACGCTGGCCCTGCCGCGGCGCTATACCTTCGAGCATACGGGCGAGTTGGTGCGCGCGGCCACAGAGGCCGCGCATCGCACGCTGCCCGAGGCCGACGTGGTGATCCACACAGTGCCCCGGCAGGCGCGGGCGGAGAGCATCTTCGACCGGGTGCGGGCGGTGGCGGCGCGCAACAATGTTTCGGTCCACGAACTGAGCGTTCAGTCGCACCAGGGAAGGTTGCGCGTCGAGCAGCATCTGGAACTGGACGAGTCGCTGCCGCTGCTTAAGGCGCACGACTTTGTCTGTTCGCTGGAGGCGGAGATTCTCCGCGAAGTGCCGGAGATCGATGCGGTACTGACACACATCGAGAGCGAGCCGGCAACCATCGAGCCGCCGGGAGAGCGGGTCGAGGAGGATCGTCGCATCGAGGAGGCCATGCGCCGCGCGGCGGCGCTGCTGCCGGAGATTGTCGATGTGCATGAGATTCTGGTCGGCAGATCGGGCGAACATATCTATGTCTCTTGCCACTGCACCTTGCCGGACGACCTGACCATGCTGCGGGTTCACGTTGCTATCACCGCGCTAGAAGACCGCTTCAAGCTGGAGTGTCCGGAGGTTGACCGGGTGACGATTCATCCCGAGCCGGTTACGGATAACTTGAGATAGGGGAGGCTTGGACCGACTGTCGATTCTAGCAACCGGTTGATTCTATCGGACGTTTACCCGGACAGCGACGTTTGTTAAAGTATACCCGCGCGGCCAGCGGAAGTTCGCGGGACAAGCGACTATTGCGGCGCGACAGGCGCACTGTTTTGAGACGCCGCGGCCGCCTCCTTGACGAGCACCGCAAACCGCGGAAACGCAAAACTCCCGCCGGCGTCGTCGATCGCGTTCAACTGGCAGAGATACGGCCCCGGCTTGAGTCCCGCCAGCGGCACATCCAGTTCGATCGCCACGGCATCGCGTCCTTCCACGTTGATCGACGAGGCCCGCACCAGCGGCGTCTCATAGACCTTCGCCGCTCCCTGAATCAGTTCAAGGCTGCTGAGAAGATCGATGCTTGCCTCGGTTCTTTTAGGCGCATCGCCCGCGGGCTTTCCGCGCGCCGGATTGTATATCTCATACAGCAGGTAGAGATGCTGGTCCTGGCGAAAGACGTGACTGACGTTCGGCACGTACTCTTCCCCGTTGCGCACCAGAGGACTCTTGTTCTTGCTAGGCTGCCGCAGCGAGGCGAGAACGATGGAACTGATTTTCAGCGGGGCCTTCTTCATATCCGGCAGCGCTATCTCCGCTTCGAACGAACCCATGCGACCGGTCTGGTTTTCGCGCACAACGAACTTCAAGCGGTACTTGCCGGGAGGCAGGTCGAAACTGGTCGTATACTGTATGTTCTTCTGCCGCGCCTGCAATCCCGGATCGAGATTCAATTTGACTGTCTCACGCGCGTGGCCGATGGGCCGCTTTACCTCGTCGATAACTTCGCCGATGATGTCCAGTGTCGCTTTGTCTTTGTCTCCGCCCTTGACGAAGGGAATCTGCGAGCCAGGTACGATCAGCGAGACCGGCACGTAGAATCGGTTCTCGTCCAGGCGGAAGTACAAAGCGTCCAGATAGACGGCCATATCCGTAGCCGGCAGGTCGCTGGCTAACTGCTCTTCCAGATCGCGTTCGCGGTCCTCCTTGCCGGAGCGCTCGAAGTCGGCGGGCGCGTAGTAGCCGGGACGGTATTCGAGCTTCACGCCGGGGCGGTCGATCTTGACGGTCAGCTTGCGATAGCGTCCGTCGCGCGCCGGGTTCGTCGAGCGAAAGCCGATGGCATAGTAAGCGGACGTATCGCGCTGCAGCTGCGCAAATGCCGGCGCGAAGTCGTTGGAATCGAAGAACGCCTTGCCGCCCGTATCGGTGCTAAGCGTAGCCATGACTTCCTGGGTAGCGAAGTTCGCGTTCATGTTATTCGTCAGCGCGCCGCCGTTGTAAGCTCCGGTCCCGCGCAGACTCCCGGTTGAAGCGTCTCCGAGCGGAGAGATGGCTTGCAAGCCGCGCGTATCCACGGAGTAGATGGCCAGATTGGCGCGCACCGCGGAATTCACCGCCGCCCGCAGTGAGGCCTGGTTCTCGATGCCGTCGCGCGAAATTCCGCCGGAGAAATAGAGAAGCGATTTCTTTTCGTCGATCTTCTCCAGCGACTTGGCCACGGCTCGCAGCGCGAACAACTCCCGGTCTGTATTGAGATCGTTGTACTCGCTCTCGTCGGGCGTATAACCCGTGGTATCCTCCACTTGATTCGAGTTAGCCGTCGCGCCCTGCGCAAAGCCTTGCCCTTCCGTGCCGTTGTAAACTCCAATCTCGTCGATGAGCGTGTTCCTGTCGGCGGTAAAATCCTGGTCTACTTTAAGCGTATCGCCCAGCGAAACCAGAGCCACCAGATCGGCCGTCTGCATCTTCTTGCGCAGAAACTCCCGTGCCGCCTCCACGCAGCGGTCGAGATCCTCCGGCTGCATCGATGTTAGATCGAAAAACATTACAATCAGCCGATGGTTGCGCAACTCCTCCGGCTTGACCACAACCCCGGCCTTGCTTCCGTTGTTCGCGCCCGTGGCCAGTCCGCCCACAGTGGCCTCGCTGAGCGGCGTGGCCATCTCCACGCTCTGGAAATCGAAGCTGGAAATCTGCTGCCGGTTGCCGTTCTCGAAGACGGTAAAATCGCCCGCCTTCAGTCCGCGCACAAACTCGCCGGTCTTGGCGTCGCGCGCCACCACATTGGTCAGCACTAACTCGCTGTTCATCTTCAGAACGAACCCGCCCTGCGGCGTCGTGGTGACCTGATTCCTGGAGCCCTGCGCAAATGCAGGCAGCGCGATCGCCAACGCAAGCGCCAACGACGCCGCCGTTCCAGCTCCGAATCTACGCTCATAACCCCTCATTCATTGCCCTTCAGCCGTCTAACCGCTATGAAACGAGTCTACCTCGGAGCCGGTTCCCAACCCATCGCTTGGACCGTAAGGCATGGAGAACCGCTGTCAGTTGGACGAACTGGCAACGCCATTGGATGACGCACCGACTCCGCCCGCGTTCCAGAAGGAACATCCCAAGCCCAAGCCGGATACAATTCAGGGATGGAGTTGTCGACCCACTCCCGGCGGATTCTCCCGGGGGCATATAGCCGTCAGGCAGGCCAACCGGCATGAAACGATTCCTGCGCCTGCTGCGCTACGGATTGCCCTACTGGCTGCAAGTGCTGCCCGGCGTGTCGCTGCTGGCTATGGTCGGATTGCTGGACAACTTCCGCCTGCTGCTTTTTGTTCCCATCTTCGACGATGTCTTGCATCCAGGCGCTTCCAACCTGACCTCGGCGGCACTGGCCGGAAAAGCCGCATGGTATACCGGCCTGAAAGAAGTGGTCCTATCCCATTTGCACTTGCACAACGACTGGTCGGTCGTGGCCTTTGCCTTGATAGTCTCGACGGCGCTCAAGGGTTTGTGCGACTATTCCGGGACTTATCTGGTAAATTATGCCGGCTTCGCAATGATTACCGATTTGCGCAACGATCTTTATGGGACCACGCTGCGCCGCTCCTCCAGCTTTTTTCACAAGCATCCCACCGGCGCCATTCTCTCCACGCTCATCAACGACGTAGACCGCGTACAGAATGCGATCAGCTCGGTGATCGCCGATTTCTTGCAGCAGTTTTTTACCTTCCTTGGCGGGCTGGCGGTCGTAATCTATTACGGCGGGCATTTGAGTCTGGCGCTGTTTTTGTTTATCCCGGCGGTCGTGGTTTCCGCGCGCAGGATCGGCCGCAACGTGCGTGTGCGCACTCGCACAGGACAGGACAAACTCGCCGAGATTCAGAACATTCTGCATGAAACAGTGACCGGAAACAGCATCGTCAAGGCCTTCAATACAGAGTTATGGGAGATACTGCGCTTTAGGAAAGCGGCCACGCGCCTTTTCCGCGCCAACCTGCGCAGCGTGCGCATCCAATCCATCAGTTCGCCCCTGATGGATAGCATTGGGGCCGTTGCCATTGCATTGTTTCTCTTCATCGGCCGAGAAGAAATCAAACATGGTCGGATGACTGTCGGCACCTTCGCTGCATTCATTCTGGCGCTCTTCAAGTTATACGATCCGGTGCGCAAGTTCGCCTACTTCTACAATAGCTTCCAACAGGCGATGGGCGCCTCGGCTTCGATCTTCGCCTTCTTCGACGCTGAGGACGACGTGAAGGAGCGTCCCCACGCAGCCGTATTGAACGGCTTCCAAAGCGCTCTCCTCTTTGAGAACGTGGGCTTCTCTTACTCGACCGAGGAAGGCGAACATCAGATCCTTCACAACGTCGATCTGGAAGTCCGCGCCGGCGAAGTGCTGGCGCTGGTCGGCCCCAGCGGCGCTGGCAAGAGCACCCTGGTCAATCTCATCCCGCGCTTCTTCGACGCGACCTCCGGACGCATTCTCATCGACGGCCACGACCTCCGCGATCTTACCCTCGGTTCGCTCCGCCGCCAGATCGCGCAAGTCTCGCAAGAGACCATTCTCTTCAACGACACGGTGCGCAACAACATCGCCTACGGCCAGCCCCAGGTCGATTTCGAGTTGGTCGAGCGGGCCGCGCGCAACGCCCTGGCCCACGACTTCATCCTCCAGATGCCGCAGGGCTACGAGACCGCGATCGGCGAAAAAGGCTTCCGGCTCTCCGGCGGCGAACGGCAGCGGCTGGCCATCGCACGCGCTATCCTCAAAGACGCGCCAATACTGATTCTCGACGAGGCCACCTCGGCCCTGGATGCCGAAAGCGAATCGCTGGTCCAGGCCGCCCTGGCCAACCTCATGCAAGGCCGAACGGTGGTGGTGATTGCGCATCGTTTGGGCACGATTCGACGCGCCAACCGCATCGCCGTGCTCGAAGACGGGCGCATCACCGCGGTAGCTGCCCACGATGATTTGCTGACCTCTTCGCCCACCTATCGGCGCCTCTATCGATTGCAATTCATGAACGTTCCAGAGCCGATCGCCATTGGAACGGAGGAGTAGAACGATGCCGATTCATTCGATGACCGGGTTTGCCCGCTCTCAAGTCCGCGTTCACGATCAGCTCAGTTACTCGCTCACACTGAAGAGCGTCAATCACCGCTTTTTCGACCTTCAGTTGCGTCTGCCTCCGGGACTCGACGCGCTCGAGATGGAGTTGCGCAAGGCTCTCAAAAACAATCTTGCCCGCGGCCATATCGAACTTACCCTCTCCACAGACCGTTCCAGCCAGCAGACAGCAGGTTACAACCGCGAGTTGGTCAACACGTATATAGAAGCCTTCAAGGCCGCTCGCGACGAGCACGGTCTGCTCGGCGAACCCGATCTGAACGCGGCCCTTCGCCTGCCCGGCGCTTTGCTCGGCGAAAACCGCTCCAGCGGCGAGGAAGACTCTGCCGCACTGACGGAGAGTGCGCTCCATGCAATCGTCCCGCTGCTTGATGAACTGAAGACCATGCGGGCGCGCGAAGGCGAGGCGCTGGCGGCCATTCTCCACAGTACGCTCGACCGGCTCGATGAAGCCACCGAAGGAGTCTCGGTTCTGCGCCCCGAGGTCGAGCAGCGCCATCAAGATCGGCTCTCCCAGCGGCTTCTGGCCGCGGCGGGCACCGATTTCAACCGCCAGCGCCTGCTTGAGGAGGTCGCGGTGCTCATTGAGCGCAGTGACATCTCCGAGGAACTGGCCCGTATGACCACTCACATCGGTCACTTCCGCCAACTGCTGGCCGCCGGTGGCGAGGCCGGCAAAAAGCTGGACTTCCTGTTGCAGGAGATGAACCGCGAGGCCAATACCCTGCTCTCCAAGTCCGGCGGCGTGGGTGGCAAGGGAACCCGCATCACCGAATTGGGCCTGGCCATGAAGGCGGAGATCGAAAAGGCCCGTGAACAGATTCAGAACGTGGAATAACCATGCAGTGAACGGTGGAAGGCGAGAAATGGACGATCGCTTCCCAATCGCGCAAGCCGACTCCGCCTTCCGAAAAGATTGACTTGACGCAGGAAATGCGATTCATTCGCTTGACCGCTTACCGCTTACTACTGACCACTGACCAAAGGACAATCGCGCATGGCAGGAATTCTCTTCATCATTTCGGCACCCTCCGGATCGGGCAAAAGCACCCTGGTCAACGAGGTGCGCAAGCAATTGAGCGGTATCGAATTCTCCGTCTCCTGGACCACTCGCGCTCCGCGCGGCTCGGAGCGGAATGGCCGCGAGTACAGCTTCACATCCAAGGAGGAGTTCGAGCGTATGCTCACCGCCGGCGAGTTCCTGGAACACGCCGAGGTTTTCGGCAAATACTATGGAACAGCGCGCTCGTCGCTCGAGCAGGCCCGCCGCGAGGGCCACGATCTGGTGCTGGACATTGACGTGCAAGGTGCCGCGCAGGTGCGCGCTAAAATGCCCGAGGCGGTCAGCATCTTCGTCCTGCCTCCCAACCCCAAAGTGCTGCGCACCCGCCTGCGAAATCGCAGCCGTGCCGAGGGCGTCGAGGACGAGGCGGAGGTATACCGCCGGCTGAGCGAGGCCCGCAAGGAGATTGAGAATTATCGCGAATACGGGTATATTCTGGTCAACGACATTCTAGACCGGGCGGTGGCGCAACTGGAGGCCATCGTCCTCGCAGAGCGTTTTTATCGCAACGGCGAAAAGATTGCGTATCGCTCGAGCCGGGTGCTGGGGGTAGCTTCGTCCTGCCTGCAAATTAACTCGAAGGAGAGGCTGAAACCCGTGCTGGAGGCCTTCGGCATTCTCGGCTCCGACGGCCAGCGTCAACTGAACTTTGGGGAGGACTCCGAAGAGGATGCCTCCGAGGACGTGGAGGAGGGCTAAGGTGAGCATTGAAACCGGTTTCGACTCGAACTATCGCAAGGTGATGGTGGCCGCCCGTCGCGCCCGCCAGTTGCAGAGCGGCTCACACGCCCTCATCTCCAGCCAGTCCAACAAGCCCTGCCGCATCGCCCAGGAAGAGATCGACGCCGGCAAGATCGCCTACGTGAAAGCCGATCTCCCGGTTCTTAAGCCGCTCATCGAAGGCCCCGCCGATCCCATCCTGCTGAGTTAGCTTCCGCGATCGATCCGACCCAGGAATGCTGAGCTAGGAGTTTCCCCGCCTTTCGCCATGCTCTTGGGCGAAAGCGAGGAAACATCGTTCGAAGTGTGGGACTGACCGCACTTATTCAGCACGGGAGCGATCTCCCACCGCCATACTATGTGTGTTTGTTGTACTCGAGCGGGCCTGACATGACCAGGTCGCTGCTGCTTTCGCCGTGGATGTAGCGGCAGCACCAGTTGGTCTCGTGAAGCTGCCTGTCATGGGAGGAGATCAAATCCCTGTAGGCCACCTTTCCGTAGATGAATATCTTGTCCTGCCATAGCTCGACTTGGCGAAGCCTCTCCTGGGTCTTGCAAACCCATTTGACATCCTCTCGGCCAAAGGGCTGCACAACCATGGACTCGCCGGGAAGCAGAATGATGGGCAGGGGCAGGGCGCTGGATTCCTTGGCGGCATACTCCGGAGGCTTGGGGAGATACATTTCATCGATCGCCAGCCCGATGCGGTCGGAGGAGGCGACGACCTCGGCGGGGGTACGGCCCCGGTTGACGGCCATGATTCTGAAGTGATTCTTCACTTCGCGGGAAGCCTCGATGGAGATCATGATCCAGGGCCTCTCGGCATTGACGATGGCCTGGGCGCTGTCGGCCGCTGCCTGTGCAACCAAGGCTGTGCTCTTGGCGCCGTCGAGGACGGATTCGGCGATGGTGGAGGCGGCTTTGGCGGCATCGAGTGCGGCCTGCGCTGTTTCCGCGGCAACCACCGATTGTTGCTCGATCCTCTTCGAGATGCGAACGCCGAGCATGATTCCGTAGTAAGCGAGGAAGACCAGAATGACATTGGCGGTCCAGGCGACCCAGTCGCGCATTTGCCACTGCTGGGAGGCTATGGGGGGTGGAGTGGCGATAGTGATGCGCGGTTGGGGAAGCTGGGCGGCTCTGTCCTCCGGCCGGGCCTCCTGACTTGCGCTATCCGCGGAGGGTGAACCTGCGGCGGGGCGATTGGGCTGCCCGGCGGCGGGCAGAGGCGCCAACGCGATGGCGAAGATCACGGCAAGTACGGCTAAAAATCTCTGCATGATAGCGAAAATGTACCACACCATGCCGCAGGGGCTGAGCGGAGGGAGAAATGCCGCCGCGAGGGGCTTGGCGGAATTGTCCGGATGGCTGCGCCGCAGTGGGCGGCGCAACGCTTATGCGGTCTCGGCCTGCTGATCGTCGTCCTCGAATATCTGGTCCGGCTCGCCGAGGCGGATGAGGCGATGCAGATAAGCCCGAGAAATATTCAGACTGCGGGCGGCCAGTGTCTTGTTGCCGTTGTTTTCTCGAATGGCGGCGGTGATGAGTTTGATCTTGAAATCGAGAATCTGCTGCTCGAAGGAACCCCCGGATGCGAATTCCCCGATGGCGACCACATTGCTTCCGCGAATGGCCAGGGGCAGATCCTCCGCGCGAACGGACTTGGCGTGGGTGAGGATGATGGCGCTCTGGATGACGTTCTCCAACTCGCGGACATTTCCCGGCCATGAGTACGACTGAAGCAGAGCGAGGGCATCGGGTTCGATCGCCTCGACCGACTTCTGATAGGTCTGCGAGTATTGACGCAGAAAAAACATGGCGATCTGGGGAATGTCCTCGGGATGCTCACGCAAGGGCGGAGCGACGATGCGCATGACGTTGATGCGGTAAAAGAGATCCTGGCGGAACTTGCCCTCGACCACCATCGCGGCCAGGTTTTGGTGGGTGGCGAAAACTAGGCGCGCCCGCAACGGGATGAGCCGGCTGCTACCCAGGCGGCTGAATTCAAACTGCTGCAGAACGCGCAATAGCTTGACCTGCGCGTAGGGACTGAGATCGCCGATCTCATCGAGGAAAAGAGTGCCGCAACCGGCCAATTCGAAATAGCCTTCGCGGGTTCCCACCGTGCCGGTGAAAGCGCCTTTCTCATGCCCGAAGAGTTCCGCCTCAATGAGGGTTTCAGGGATGGCGCCGCAGGAAACGGCCACAAACGGGCGGCTGGCGCGAACCCCCAGGTTGTGAATGGCGCGGGCAATCAACTCCTTGCCGGTTCCGCTCTCTCCGGTGATCAGCACCGAGGCATTGAGGTTGGACACGCTGCGAACCAGGCGATAAACCTGCTGCATCCCCTGACTGAATCCGATCATGCGGTCGCAACTGCTGGCCTCTTCGGGTTGACTCGGCCCATTTTGGTTCTCCCGATCCAAAGAGGAACTGCCGTGAGCCCGGCGCAGCATGGTTTTCAGTTCGCGGATGGAGACCGGCTTGCGGCAGTATCCAAATGCGCCCAGTCGCACCAGTTCCGCGGCGGCGGGTTGCAGCCCATCCTCGGCCATGACAACCGTGGGTGGATGCGATGCGATCAGCCGGCGCGCGCACTCGACACGCTGCGGCAATGAATTCTGGATAGGACTCAGATCGAGAACCAGGACATCGCAGCCGGCATCGGAGCGAAGCCGGTCAAAGGCCTCCTCGCGGGGTTCGAGCAATATCTGAAATTCCTTTCCAAGCGCATAAGAAAGAAGTAATTGTAGCTCGCGATCCTCGGAAAACAATCCTATCCGCATCATAAACGGCCATCCTCTTTCCAACATCGATGACCGGCACTCCGATCCGGCCCTGAGGCAAGGGCCGGATCGGAGTGCCGGTTACCATCAGAACTGTCGTCCGCGTTCGCGGCACACCGGGAACAGCTTCAACCTGAGCCGACCGCTTTCAACGGCAATCGGCTGTGGGAGGGGGAGCAAAAATCCCGATTTGTTTGTTGAGGCAGATTATGGTAGATTCATCCGACACTGTCAACAAGAAGATTGAAAGTGCCTTATTCTCCGTTGTTCGCGGCTGCCATCGCAATCCTCCGCTAGGCTGTGTATCCGTCCCGTTGCACAGAGAGAGGACTTTTGTACACGAGCGTATACGGCGGGCGCAGTCGATCCTCGCAGGATGACCGAAAAGTGAATGTTATCAATACTTCGAATTTGGATACAGAATTGCTATCATACCTTTTTCGATTGGTAAAGAAGGAGTTAAGGCGTGCATTCGACCGCGCTGTGGCCCAATTCGATCGCCTGGTGGCCAACATTGTTGGTTCTTGTCGTGGCGACCTTTACGGATTTGCGCAGCCGCCGCATACCCAATTGGTTGGTGCTCCCTTTTCTGCTCGCGGGGGTGGCGGTAGCGCCTTTCAGGGGAGCGATTGCCTTCTTTTTTCGGGGGGATCCGGGTTTTTACGGTTGGCATGGAGTCGGCCAGAGTCTTGCCGGGCTGACGCTGGGCGCGGCGATTTACGGCTTTCTGTTCTGGATGGGCGGCATGGGGATGGGGGACGTGAAGCTGGTAGCCGCGGTCGGGGCTTGGATTGGCCCACAGCAGTTGTTGGTGGCGTTGATATTGACCGGCTTGGCGGGGGGCGCCATGGCCCTAATCTGGGCGGGAATGGGAGGATTTCTAGGGGAGATATTCAAGGGCGCGGCCGATCTGATCGCGGGGATCGGGAAACGCGGCTTGCGCCCCCACCCGGAACTGGTTCTCGACAATCCCTTGACGCGCAAGATGCCGTACGCGCCGGCCATCGCGATCGGAACCGTAGCGTCTTTCGTTTGCGCGTTGAAGGCTGGCTGATGGCCGATGCCAGACTAGCCGGCAATGTGCTATGTTTCTGTTGAAACCACAGCAGGCAGCAATCGGCGGGGAGCAACAATTATATGTCGTCTTTTAGTCAGAATCCGGGTGCGGTGGGCGCGGGCGCATTGTCCATTGCGCTGATCGGCCCGGAGGAGCAGCACCGCAAGGCAGTATCCAAATCCCTGGCAGAGCCGCAGAGCGGCACGGTTCGGGAGTATTCTTTCTACCCTGACCTGGACGATGTGCCCCGCTTGTTGGAGCACAATTACGATGTGGTCGTCGTCGATATGGACAGCGATCCGGAATACGCTCTCAATCTGATCGAGAGTCTCTGCGGCAACGGATCGGCGACTGTGATGGTCTATTCGGAAAAGGCGGACTCCGGCTTGCTGGTGCGTTGTATGCGCGCCGGAGCTCGCGAGTTCTTGACTTTGCCGATCGCGCCCGCCACTCTGGCGGAAGCTCTGGATCGAGCCTCGGTACGCCATAAGGAAACTCGCGTTCCCAACCCTCGAACCCGCACTCCCAAACCTGAAGTGCGCCCTTCCGGTCCGGAGACTCGGTCTTACGACCTCGGAACGCACCTCCCGGCTCCGGCGCCCTTCGCGCCTTCGGTCGAGGCGCGCCCCTCCAGTCCCGATATTCGGCCCTTCGATTCCGCGGCGCGTTTTCCCGCCTCGCCGCTTCGCGTTCCCGCCGTTGCGCCCCCTTCCGGCTTTGAGGCGCGGCCCACGGAATCCACGACGGAATTCTCCCCGCCGTCGTTGGTTCCCACGCCCGAGGTCTTCGCGGTAAGCTCCGAGGCGCGGCCCTTCGCATCCGCGGCGCAGTTTTCCGAGCCGTCGCCCGGCCTCCCCGCCGCCGAATTTCTTTCCTCCAGCACGGATGCGAGGCTCTTCGAACCTGCGGCGGAGTTCTCCGCTCCGGCGCCTGTCCCCACGGCCGAAGCTCATCCCACCGTTTCAGAGACTCGACCCTTTGAAACCAGGTCGCGCTTCTCGGCGCTGATGCCGCGCGCTGCCACGGAATCTCGCCCCTCCAGCCCCGAGGCGCGGCCCCAGGAAGCCAAGTCGCGCTTCTCGGCGCTGCTATCGCGGAATCCCGCTGCGGAATCTCGCTCCTCCTCCACGGAGGCGCGGCCCCAGGAAGCCAAGTCGCGCTTCTCGGCGCTGATTTCCCGCGTTCCCTCGACGGAATCTCAGCCTTCTACTCCCGAAACCCGGCCATTCGACCCAGGAGTGCGCCGCTTGACGCCCGCGACTCGCGTCCCGGCAACCGAAATCAATCCCTCCGCCGTGGGAACGCCGCTTGTCTCCCCTGAGTCTCGTTCGTCGAGTCTGGAGGCTGGCGTTCCAGTGTCGGAATCTCGCGCGCTCAGCCCTGAAGCGCGGCCCCGCACCTCCGAATTTCGTTACACCACGCCGGAGGTGCGTGTACCCATGCCGGAGGACCGTTCTTCCAGCGCGGAAACGCCGCCCGTCTTTCCGGAGTATCGCCCGTCGAGTCTGGACCCTGGCGTTCCGGCGACGGAATCCAACGCGCCCAGCGCCGAAGTTCGGCCCCGCGCCTCCGAGTTTCGTTACATCACGCCGGAGGTTCCCGTACCGACGATGGAAGATATTTCCCCCAATCGGGAATCTCGCACATTGGAGCCTGCATCTCGCCTCTCCGGCCCCGGCATCCGCCCTTCCAGCTTTGCTGCCCGCACTTTCACTCACGGATCTCGCCTTTTCGGCCACGCATCCCGCCCCGCGGAAAGCGGAGCGGTTGTTCCCAATCAGGAAGAACGTCTCTCGACGCCGGAAGTTGGTTCGCTAGGCATTCCTTCCGTTCCCGAAGCTCAGACCGCCGCTCCCGAAGCTCCGGTTTCCCTGCCCGATGCCCACATCGACGTTGCCGAGCCTCCCGTTTCCGTTTCCGAAGCTCAAGTCGCCATTTCGGAAGCTCCTGTCGCCGTTTCCGAGGCTCCCATCGACGCTTCGGAACCCGCCGCTTCCGTTCCAGAAGCTGACGTCTCCGTCGCGGAGCCTCCTGTTTCCGCTCCCGAAAATTACCTCTTCGCGCGGATCCCCTCGTTTGCGGTTCAAGAATCTCCTGTCGCCGCCGCGGTCATCGACCCGGCGCATACGGCCATATACCCCGTTCGAGAGACGGGCGGCAGGTTGATCGTATTCCTTGGGGCCAAAGGCGGGTCGGGAACCACCAGCGTGGCTTGCGGTTTCGCTACGGCGCTGGTCCGCGAATCCAACAAGAAGGTGCTGTTGATCGATCTGGCTCTTCCGCTTGGAAACGTGGCGCTTGAACTCGGAGTTACGGCTCAGTTTTCGACCCTCGACGCGGTGAGCAATTCCGAGCGCCTGGATACGAATTATTTCTCCAAACTCCCGGTCAGGCACCGTTCCGGTCTCTACGTGCTCGCTTCGTCGGACAATCTCGCGCAGGTCGCGGTCACCGATGAAGCCATCGACAAACTGCTGTCCGTTGCCCGGCAGGACTTCGATTTTGTGGTGGTGGATGCGGGAGCGAGACTGGACATGAAAGCAACCGCGCTCTTCGCCGCGTCTTCCACCATCTATCTGGTTGCGCGGGATGGCTTGCCGGAATTGCGCAATGCGAATCGTCTGATCTCGGAGTTTTTCTCAAGCGGCGGCCCCAAGCTGGAGATCGTGCTGAACCGGTATACGCCGCGAACGCTGGGGATTGGAATGTACTCTTCCCACCTGATCGACGACGATCATATTGCCAAGGCGCTTACCCGGCCTCCGGATTGGAAGATACCCCGCGATGGCGCCGAAACGCTGCTTCCCATCGAAGGTTCGCCGACGTTCAATGTGCTGCGGCAAATGGCCCGGGCGGCTTGCAGTCTGCCCACAGCCGCGGAAGAAAAGAAGAAGTTCGGAATGCTCCCCAAGAAGAAGGGGCAGCCAACGCTGAGATTGTTCGAATAAGGAATTTGCCGTTCATGGGTGGTAGAGCGTGGAACATTTGAACCTGAAGAAGTTTAAAGCGGAAATACATCGCACTCTGATCTCCAAGCTGGACCTGGAGAAGCTGTCGCGCGTCAATTCCGGTCAGGCGCGGCAGGCGGTGGCCGGCATCATCAACGAGATCATCAGCGAACAGCAAGCGCCGATGACCGCCGAAGAGCAGAAAAGAACCGAGGCCGAGCTGCTCGACGAAGTATTCGGTCTCGGTCCGCTGGAACCGCTGCTCAGAGATCTCAAAATATCGGACATTCTGGTCAACGACAAGGATCACGTCTTTGTGGAGCGCGGCGGAATCCTGCAACGGGTGGATACGGCCTTTCGCGACGACCGGCATCTGCTGCAGATCATCGACCGCATCGTCTCGCGGGTCGGACGCCGCGTCGACGAGTCGTCGCCGATGGTCGATGCCCGCTTGCCGGATGGTTCGCGCGTGAACGCCATTATTCCTCCACTGGCGCTCGACGGCCCGTCGCTGTCGATTCGCCGCTTCGGGACCGGCCCCCTGGCCGCCAACCAACTGGTGCAACTGAAGAGCATCTCGCCGGAGATGATGGAAGTCCTCTCGGCCGCCGTGCGGGCCAGGATCAGCATTCTGATCTCCGGCGGCACGGGCGCCGGCAAAACCACTTTCTTGAACATCCTGTCCCAATACATCCCGCAGACAGAGCGCATCGTCACCATCGAGGACGCGGCCGAACTGCGGCTGGCCCAGGAAAACATCGTGCGTCTGGAGACCCGTCCGCCGAACGTGGAAGGTCAGGGCGCTATCCGGCAGCGTCAGTTGCTCATCAACGCCCTTCGTATGCGCCCCGACCGCATCATCATCGGCGAGGTGCGCGGCGAGGAAGCCTTCGATATGCTCCAAGCCTGCAACACCGGCCACGAAGGCTCGATGGCCACGATTCACGCCAACACCACGCGCGACGCCGTCAGCAGGCTGGAATCCATGGTGGCCATGAGCAACCTGAACCTCCCGGAAAAAACCGTGCGGCAGCAGATCGCGTCGGCCATTACCATCATCGTGCAGGTCACCCGCATGAGCGACGGAAGCCGCAAGGTGGTGAGCATCTCCGAGATCACCGGCATGGAGGAGAACGTAGTCAGTATGCAGGATATCTTCATCTTTCAGCGCAAGGGCATCGGCTCCGATGGCCGCGTCATCGGCGTCTTTCAGCCAACCCGCATCCGCCCCAAGTTCCTGGAGCGGTTGCGCATCGCGGGCATGATCTTCCCGCCCAGCATCTTCGAAACGGCGATGGAAGTAAACTAACTGGCGGAGGGTTCCGATTATGATATGGCCGATCGTGTTTGTGGTTCTGGGAGTCTTCGCGGTTGCGGCTCTTCTGATCGTCCTGGGCGGAGACAAGAAGTCTTCGCCTTCTCAAGAAGCGGCGGCCAAGTCGAAGGCGGCGGCCGTCAAGACGGACGGCCACGAGGAGATGGATTTTCGCAAAAGCGCGACGTTGAGCGGAATTCCCTGGATCAACGACTGGCTGCAGAAGTTCGAATTGGCGCCGCGACTGCGTATCCTGCTCTATCAGGCCGATCTCAAGTGGAGCACGGGAGGACTGCTGTTGGGCTGCGTATTCTGCTTTGCGCTGCCCGCCTATTTGGCATTCTGGCGGACTCAATCGCTGCTCATCGCGCTGGCGGTCGGCGCTGCGCTGGGCGCCGCGCCTATCGGGTATGTGTTGTTCAGACGCGGCAAACGCTTCGACAAATTCGAGCAGGGACTGCCGGAGGCGCTTGATTTGATGGTAAGCGCACTGCGCGCCGGACACAGTTTCAACGCCGCTCTGGGATTGGTATCGCGCGAATGTCAGGAGCCGATCCGCGGAGAATTCCGGATTTGTTTCGACGAGCAGAATTACGGCCTGGAATTGCGAGCGGCGATGGAAAACATGATGGTTCGGGTTCCGTTGGGAGACCTGCGAATTGCCTCGACTGCGATTCTGATCCAAAAGGAGACGGGAGGCAACCTGGCCGAGGTGCTCAACAAGACCTCGGAAGTGATTCGGGAGCGATTCCGCTTGAAGCGGCAGGTGCGGGTGCACACCGCGCATGGGCGCATTACGGGGGCGGTGATCGGAGTGCTCCCCATCTTTCTTCTGATCGCTCTTTCCATTCTCAACTACCCCCTCGAAAGCCTGTTGTGGAAGCGCGCGGTCGGCATAAAGATACTCGAATTCACGGCGGCCATGATGACAATTGGCGGTTTGTGGGTTCGGCAAATCGTCAATATGGAGGTTTAGGAGAGCGTATGGAGCTTGGACTTGGAGTTATCACCGCCTGCGTGACGTTTTTGCTGCTCTTGAGCGGTGGAATTCTGCTCTTCCATGGCGAGGAATCGTCCCAGGCCCAGCAGATATCCGCGGTCTTCACCGCGCCCGGAGAGAAGAAAACCCTGGCCAGCAGAGTCCAGCTCGCCTCGGTCTCGCTGGGCGCGGCGGTGAGCCAGTTGCAAGGCGTGGTGCCCAAGAGTCAGGCCGAAGTCTCCGTGGTGCAGCAACGCTTGATTCGGGCGGGTTACCGCAGAGACTCGGCGGTGAGGATATTCTACGGCGCGAAGGTTGTCGCCATGGCTTTGTTTATCGTTCTGGCCATGGTCACCGGATTGGTCGCCAACAACCCCTTCATGGCGATCGTGATGGCCTTGGGCCTCGGTTTTTTGGCGCCGGATTTCTGGCTGGGAAATCGCATCAAAGCCCGTCAGAAGAGGATTCGTCTGGGGTTGCCGGATGTGCTCGATCTGCTCATTGTCTGCGTCGAGGCCGGACTCAGCCTGGATCAGGCCACCCAGCGCACCGCCGACGAGTTGAGGAAATCCGACTCGGCCATCAGCGACGAACTGGGCGTCGTGGTGCTGGAGCAACGGGCCGGATTGCCGCGCACCGAAGCCTGGAAGCACTTCGCCGAGCGCACCGACGTCTCCAGCGTTCGCAATGTCGTTTCCATGCTTGTGCAATCGGAACAGTTTGGAACCAGCATCGCCAAAACGCTGCGCGTCCATTCTGAAACTTTGAGAACCCAACGCATCCAGCAGGTGGAGGAAGCGGCGGCGAAAACCACCATCAAAATTCTTTTCCCGCTTGTGTTGTTTATCTTTCCATCGATTTTTGTGGTAACGTTGGCACCGATGGGAATTCTCATGCTTGAAACGATGAATGCGACTTTCAATCATTGAGGGAAAGGAGATACGAAATGGACACGAACACACTCATCCGGGTTGTAGCGGGCATAGTTTTTGTCGTCCTGCTGGTTGTACTGATTCAGCGTCGCCGCACCAGGGTCAAGTAACGCCGTTTCGCACTGAAATCGGGAAGCGGTAACGATCGCAATGTGTCATGGGGCGGTTCGCCGAGCACGATCCGCCCCGTGGAATCGGCGATGGAATCTTGGGCGATGCAGACCGCCATGTGCGGGTCGCCCGCTGTGGGGATGAGGGGTTCGTCTCCGGGCAAGTTCAAGGCAATCGGAGCTTCCGCATCCGGGAGGGAGCAAGTGAGCCCACTGACGAGTTGGTTCAAAAGATGGTCGTCGCGGGACCAACGCAAGGCGGAACGGCAACAGTGGCCCCCACTGGTTGCGCACTACTGGACGGGCGGCGCACCGGCCGGGCAGCGCATCCGGGACATCAGTTCGACCGGATTCTATCTGCTCACCGAGGCCCGCTGGTACCCCGGCACGGTAGTCAAGATCACGCTGCAATCCTCCACCGAGGGAGATGGCGCGGCGAGTGGCGACAGAAGCGCGATCGCCGTGCAGTCCAGAGTGGTGCGGCGGGGCACGGATGGTGTGGGACTGGAGTTCATTTTGCCGGGTGCGCTGGATCGGGACTCCGATTTCAGCCAGCGCAATTTGGTCTCGGATCGGAAGGATCTGGATCGTTTTCTGGAACGGCTGGGGCAGAGCGGCACGGAGATGCTGATCGATGTCGAGTAATCTCCCACGAGGCCCGAATTGCCGCGCGTGAGGACGACGTGGTCGCTTCTGTGTATTGGGCGCGTGGGTAGAAGCAAGGAGGATATTATGAAAGCCGTATATAGCGATGAACGCGGCCAGGCCGCAATCCTGATGGCCCTCTTCACGGGCATCATCCTTCTCGGATTCGCTGCGCTTGCCGTGGATGTGGGGCTGCTGTACCGGGAAAAGAGGCTGGTGCAGACCGCGGCCGATGCCGGCGCGATTGCCGCCGCCGGTCAATATGTGAACAACTCCGGCACGATTATTGAATCCGTGGCAAAGACGGCAGCCGGGATGCAACCGGGCATTACATTGATGGGTCCGCCAGCTGGCAAGGCGATTGTCAAAGCCACTCTGCCGCCGGGTACCACAAACCTGGTGCAGGTTACGGTAACTCAGCCGACGCCGACCTTTTTCATGCGAATCTTCGGTTTCGGCACGGTGAATGTCGCTGCCATGGCCGAGGCAGGATGGAAAACATCCGCCGGAGGATGCCTGAGATCGCTAAGCAATACCGGCGTGAGTTCATCCTATATAGACCCGGGCGAGGCCAACGACATCGGACCTTACAATGGCGGAACTTACTCCGGTGAAGGAGTTATCGCCGGAAACTCAGGCGGGCCGGGAATCAATACGGTTGGATGCAGCATTTGCTCGAATAGCGGGGTCTATAACGGCGGGGCTGGCATCAGCGCGCCTATGGAATCTGTCACTGCCGGGACGACCATCTCCGGCGATGGAAGTAACCCCGGATTGGCGGTCAACGCTCCAACGCTCAACCAGGGTGCTGGACCGTCTTGCGGCGATCCCTATGCGAATCTGGGCTTGACAAGTCTTGATCCGACTGTGGCATTCGGGTTGACCGGCGTTACCGAACCAACCGCTTGTTCCACCTCGGCTGGGTGTACTTTGAACCCGGGCATCTATAACGGCCTTCAGACGGGGAATGGCGGAACTATCACCCTCACGCCTGGTATGTATGTCATTACCGGATACTTCAGTGGGGGATCGGGCACTCTTGACGGAACCAGCGGTGTGACTCTGGTTTTCGCGCCCGGTGCGAATGTGAACTCCCCTGCCGACGATGACGGCCCTGGCATTCAAAACGACATCGCCGTGAAGATCAACGCTCCGTCCTCGGCACAGGCGCCCACGCCGGCAGCGAATGGGATCGCTGGCATCGCAATATGGGCGGATACGGGTACGACCTTTGCCTTCAACGGCGGAGGCACTTCGACGATCGTCGGTTCAATTTATTCCCCCAACACTAACATGATCGAAGGCAACGACAGCACCGTGACTGTGACAGGCGATGTCATTACCAATACGGTCGCTGTAGGCGGCGGCTCCAATCTTACCGTCAATGCATGCACCGTCAACTGCGGCAGCGCTTCCGGTGGGTCAACCGGCCCAGTGACCATGGTGCGGTAAGGAGCATAGCGATGATTCAATCGGTGGATCGCACTGGCAAGGCGCGGCGGAGTTGGATAAACTCCGGTTGGAGGAAGCTACGAGGCAACGGCGGCGGCTCTCTCGTCGAACTCGCGTTGATTTTAGGGACATTCTTTCCGCTTTTGATATTTGGAACCATCGAAATTGGAGGGCTGGTCTACGATTCGATCGAGGCCACCGAGGCGGCGCACGCCGGCGCCGTCTTTGTGGCTCAGTCCTACAGATCGGGATGGACGAGCAAAAACCCTTATCCGGGGGATGCTGCGGTTGCGAACGCAGCCGAGGAGGCCGCACCCAACATTCCGATAGCGGATTTTAGCGGCACACCCACTGGTTCCACCACCAGCAACGGCGTAGTTGTGGGTTGCACCTGCGGCGCTCCCACGTTTCCGCTGACCGGCGGCACGTGTTCGACGCTTCCCAGTTGTTCCTCTACCGACATTCTTTATGTGACCGTGCAGACTCAAGCGCAGGTCTCTCCGCTCATCCAATGGTCGGCGCTCGGTTTGACTTCTCCATTTGTCATGAAAGGCCAGGCGACCCTGGAACTGAACCCGTAATCGTCTTGTTCGCCGTATCTAAAGATTGCAAGGAAGGTGTGCGGCCATGAATCGGCTTGGTTGGAGAACGCGGGTTTTGCTCGGAGATGCGCGCGAATCGACCGTTCGCATTGGACGGATGAGAAGCTGTCTGCGCGGCGAAGAGGGAAGCGAGATCGTGGAGTTTGCCTTCACCTCGCTGATTTTTCTATCGCTGGTTTTCGGCTTCATCGGATTGTGCTTCACCCTCTTCGAGTACAACACGGCCGCGGAAGCTGCACGCGATGCGGTGCGATGGGCCGCCGTTCGCGGGTCGCAATGTGTCAGTACTGTACTGAGCACGGACACAGCTTGTCCGGTAACGACAGTTGCGCAGGTTCAAACCCATGTGAATACTTTGGCAGGTGGAACCCTGTTGACGGTGCCGGCGAACGGCTTGCAGTGGTGCGCGCCAAAGGGGATTACAGCGGCCACCCCATGCCCGGCGACCACCACGCCCAATTCCAACCAACCCGGGAATATCGTGCAGGTGACCGTGCAGTTTTCCATTGTTCCGTGGGCCGCGTTTGGTTATGCCTCCTCTTTCAGCGGACTCACGCTATCCAGCACGGCGCAGCACGTGATTTGGAACTGAGGAGGAATCGAATCCCGGCTACAGGATCGCTCTTTCTTCCCTTCGTTGGCGGATTGTCGGACCGAGTGCCAGCGCCTCGCCGCAGGTGGCAGTCGGTCCCACCGCAGGTGGCGGCAAGACCCACCGGCGGTGGTTACACTTTGAAGAGTGATTCATTCCGCCCCATTCGCGCCCCAGCTTGACCTCAGCTTCGAGGAACCGCGCTCCCTCCGCCGCATCTGGCCGGTGCGCGAACTGGTCGGCCAGGTCCGCGAACGCATCGAACTGGAGTTCGGCGACGTCTGGGTCGAGGGCGAAATCTCCAACTACCGCCCCGCGCCCTCCGGCCACGTCTACTTCACCCTCAAGGATGCCGACGCGCAATTGCCCATCGTCCTCTCGCCGCCAGGCCATGCTGCTGCGCTTTCGTCCCGAGGACGGCCTGCGCGTGCTGGTTCGCGGCCGGGTCAGCGTCTACGAGCAGCGCGGCCAGATGCAACTGGTCGCCGAGACCCTGGAGCCGGTCGGTGCCGGTTCCCTCCAACTCGCCTTCGAGCAGCTCAAGCAGCGCCTCAAAGCCGAAGGCCTCTTCGAGGTCGCCCGCAAGCGCCCGCTGCCCGCATTTCCCCGCACCGTCGGCATTGTCACCTCGCCCACCGGCGCGGTCATCCGCGACTTCCTGAATATCGTCGCCCGCCGTCACTCCGGCCTCAGCGTCCTCCTCTGCCCCGTCTCCGTTCAGGGCGATTCCGCGCCCGCCGAGATCGAAACCGCCCTCGCCCAACTCAACGCCTCCGGCCTCGTCGATGCCATCGTTCTGGCCCGAGGCGGAGGATCGCTCGAAGACCTGGCCGCCTTCAACTCCGAGCGCGTCGCCCGCGCCATTGCATCGAGCGGACTTCCCGTCGTTGCCGCGATTGGACATGAGACCGACTTCACCATCGCCGATTTCGTCGCCGATCTGCGCGCCCCCACTCCCTCAGCCGCCGCCGAACTGATTACCGAGGCCCAGCACAAGATCGCCGAGTACCTCGCCGAGCAATCCCACCGCCTCGACCGCGCCGTCCGCTATCAGCTTTTGCAGGCCCGCCAGCGCCTGACACGTCTGCCCGTCAGCCGCGCCGAGTCGCGCCTCTCCACGCTTTTGCACCGCCAGGCCCAGCGCCTCGACGACCTCAGCTTCCGCCAGGGAGCCGCGCTCGCCGGCCTGCTGACCCAAAATCGACGCCGCGTCGCCGACCTCGCCGCCGCTGTCCTGCGCCACGATCCCCGCCGGAAACTCAGCCAGGCCCGCGAACGCCTCTCCGCCGGACGCACCCATCTGATTCATTCCATGGAGCATAACCTCCACGCCGCCGCCGCCAACCTGAGTGCCCTTGAGGCCCGCCTGCACTCGCTCTCGCCGCTCGCCGTCCTCGACCGCGGCTACGCGCTCGTCCTCAATGCCGACGGCAGCCTGATCCGCTCCACCGCCCAGCTTGCCCCCGGCGACCAACTCACCACCCGCCTCGCCGACGGCGCCTTCACCAGCCGCGTCGAATCCGCGTTTTCAGCCCTACACCAAAAACACCATCCACCATCACCAAAGGGCTCGCGCAGTAATCCCGAGCCTTGACTATCCAAAGGGGGTAAGGGTACATGGAAGAACTTGCGAAACTACCAGCGACACTGTTCTCACCAGCGAAGATGGTATTCATCGCTTTCATCACCGTGCTCATTCTGAGGCCTGATCGCTTTTCGAGTTCCTGTGCCATTTGGGGGTTCGTGCTCGCGTCCGCTGCCTTTCTGGCCATTGAGATTGTCCACAACGATTGGCTCCGTATCCGGCTTAACAATAACGGGGAACAAAACAGGCCTGAGTGGAAGAAGGATAGGTCAGTCGCGGTTTTCGACGGGGCTACCGGGAAGAAGAAGACCGAGAACGAACAGGTCGTGACGAACGACCTCCTCATCATTCAGTCCGGCTCGGGCGTAATCGTAGCCAGAGTAATTCCGCCTTTCGCTACTCCTACGCAGGAAGGTAGAGTAGGATAATGGCCCCGAAACGCAAACTCTTCGGCACCGACGGCATTCGCGCCGTCGCGGGCGAATATCCCCTCGACGCAAACACCATCTTCGCCTGCGGCCTGGCGCTGGGCCATTCGCTGCGCGGGATGGCCGCCGCGCCCAAAGTGATCCTCGGCCGCGACACGCGCGAATCCAGCCCCTGGATCGCCGCCACTCTCGCCGCTGGTTTGCGCGAGACTGGAACGCGCGTCGAAAGCGCGGGCATCGTCCCTACTCCCGCCGTCGCCTTCCTCACTCGCGCCCATGGATTTCAGGCTGGCGTGGTCATCTCCGCCTCCCACAATCCCTGGCGGGACAACGGCATCAAGCTCTTCGGCGCGGACGGCTTCAAGTTGCCCGACGCGCTGGAACTGTCCATGGAAGAAGAGATTCTTCAACACGCCGCGCGGATCGAAAGCCAAGCTTCAAGCACCCCCGACTTCCCTTCCCTGCCCCCGGTCGCGGACAATCCTGCCTTCCAAGCCGATTACATTCAATTTCTTATCGACTCCGTGCCCGGCCTCTCGCTGGCCGGGGCGCGCATCGTCGCCGACTGCGCCCACGGAGCCGCGGCCGCCGTCGCCCCTGAGCTTTTCCGTCGCCTCGGCGGCGAAGTGACCTTGCTGAACATCGCGCCGAACGGACGCAATATCAACGAAAACTGCGGCGCGCTTCACCCCTCCCGCGTGGCCGCCGAGGTCGTGGCGCGCGAAGCCAGCTTGGGCCTGACCTTCGACGGCGATGCCGACCGCTGCATGATGGCCGGCGCACACGGCAATGTCGTCAACGGAGATGCCATTCTGCTCATGGTTGCCTGCGATCTCAAATCCCGCGGCCTGCTCACCGGCGATCTGGTCGTCGCCACCACCATGTCCAATATGGGCCTGGAAGCGGCCCTCAAGCGCAGCGGCATTCGGATGCTCCGCGCCCCGGTCGGCGACCGCTACGTCCTCGAAGAGATGCAGAAGCACAATGCGGCTCTCGGCGGGGAACAGTCGGGTCATATCCTTTTTCCTCACCTAGCCACCACCGGCGACGGCCTGCTCACCGCCCTGGTCGTCCTCGATCTGATCGCGCGCAGCGGTAAAGGCATCGACGAGCTGACCGCCGATTTGAAGGTCTTTCCGCAGGTCATCGTCAACGTGAAGGTGCGGGAGAAAAGGCCCCTCGAATCCATCCCCGGCGTAGCCGCAGCCATCGGCGCCGCCGAAGACGAGTTGAAGGATTCTGGCCGCGTAGTGATACGTTACAGCGGCACCGAGCCTCTGGCCCGCGTCATGATCGAAGCCGAAAGCGAAGCGGCCATGCGCCTCCACGCCGACGCCATCGCCAATGCGATCCGTCACGAACTCGGCATCTAACATGGCGACCGCTCAATTGTCGATATAGACCGCCCCGATATGCGTCGGGCAATTGGCACTCAGCGTACCGCGCAGCAAACGGGACTGGCTACATTTTCCCATCATGGATATTCTTGATTGCCTTTGAACGCGAGAATGGATGCCGTTCGGCAGCGATAGATTGCACACCCTCGCTAAAGTTTCTTGCGGAGAAACTCGAAAGCCACGTACCCGACGATCGCGGAAAAAATTGCGATGAGGAAGTTGGTTTCGGTAAATATGTCGTTGAGAGCGAAGGCCAGGCTCTTGCCCTTTCCGCCGGAAACGGTAAATTCGCCCATCAAAAGGTTCGAGTAGAAGAGGAAGACGATAAACGCGGTCTCAACCACAGCCCGCCAGGCCAGGGCGACGCAACGCCGAGGTTTTGTATCTCCGGTCATGAATTCATCATAGATGCGGTTTGCAGGCGATTCAAAGGATATCTGAGTTGCCCGGCGTCGCTGGCCGCAACGCATATAATCACCCTGTCGTGCATACTCTCCTTTCATCTCGTTTGCATAGCATTGGGCAGGCAACTGTCCGTGAGCGGCTATGGCTGGCAATCGCCGCGACCGTCGCCGTTTTCGCCGGCACGGTTCTTGCAGGCGCTCAAACGGCGGAGGAAACTGACCCCACCGCGGGTGGCGCAGGGGGCGGGCGGATTCTGCTGGTGTTGCCCTTCGACAATCGAAGCGGGCAGCCCAACCTGGAATGGGTGCGCGAGGCCGCGCCGGAGCTTCTCGGCAGCCGCTTCTCCTCGGCTGGCTTTGCGCCCATGAGCCGGACGGACCGCCTCTATGCCCTCGACCATCTGGGGCTGCCACAGGGCTTTCAGCCCTCCCGCGCCAGCTCCCTCAAGCTGGCGCAGACGCTGGACGCCGACTCCATCGTCGTGGGCAGCTTCCTCACTGACGGAACACAGATTGTAGCCGAGGCGCGGCTGGTCGATGTGCCCCGCCTGCGCATGAGCGAACCGGTCACCGTTCGAGGCGAACTGCCCAGTCTGATCGCCGTCTTCGACTCGCTGGCCTGGAAGCTGACCCGCCAGCTCGACCCCGGCTTCAACGGCTCCGAAGAAACCTTTATCGCCGCGGGCTCCAGTTTGAACCTTGCCGCTTTCGAGCAGTACATTCGCGGCATCGCCGAGAGCGACCGCCAGGAGCGGCTGCGCCATCTCGATCGCTCCGTGCAACTGAACCCCGATTTTTCCCCGGCGTGGATGGCGCTGGGCCGGGAAGCGTACAGCGGCCAGCAGTACGACAAGGCCGCCGAAGCCTTCGCCAAAGTGGGCCGCGGCGATCCCGACGCGTTGGAGGCGGGCTTTTATCGCGGCCTCTCGCTGCTGTTTTCCGGCGATTACACCAAGGCCGAGGAGGCTTTTGCCGCCGTGGCCCGCATTCTTCCGCTGGCCGAGGTGCTCAACAATCAGGGGATCGCGGTCAGCCGCCAGGGACGCGACGGAAGCCTGCTCTTCCGCCAGGCCGTGGCTGCCGACCCGAGCGCGGCCGACTACCATTTCAATCTGGCAGTCAGCCTGAAGCGCCACGGAGCGGCAGGCGAAGCCCTCACCGAGCTGGCGCAGTGCCTCAGGCTGCGCCCCAACGACGACGAGGCTCTGGACCTGCAAGAAACGTGGAATTCGCCCGCCGTGCGCTCCGTCGCCGCGCTGAACGCCGGCGCTACCCCCGATCCGGCGGAGAAGCCGGTTGTGGCGGCCAATGCCGGCTCCAGGACCGATCCGCTGGAGCGCATCGCGCGCGCATTCGACGCCGTCGCCTTTCGCCAGGCCGCGCAGATGATGGACGAGATGGATGCCGCGCATCTGGCCCAGCTCACGCCGAATGAAAAGGCGAAAAAGCTGGCGGAGCAGGCCAAGAACTATCTGGACCGCGGATTGCTGCTCGAAGCCGAGCGTCTCTATCAGTCCACCTTGGCCGTGGATGCCAAGTCTTCCCAGGCCCACACCGGGCTGGCGGAAGTGCGCGAACGAACCGGCGATGCCGAAGCCGCCCGCAAGGAGGCCCGCGCCGCCATCGAGCTTGCGCCTTCCGCCGATGCCTATCTGGTGCTGGGAAGGCTCGACTTAGCTGCGAGTCGTCTGGACGAAGCGATGCGCGAAGCCGGCGAGGCGCTGAAACTGGAGCCTCACAGCAAAGCGGCGGAGGAACTTAGCCGGGAGATCGAGGCCAGGGAAGGAATGATGCAGTGAAAGCTGCTCCGCCATGCGACATGAATGCGTGAAGACGCCACCCAGGTCGAGAGCTTTCCGAATCTGAATGGGAATCGCAATCTGTCCCGTGTAGGTCATGGTCGCCGTGTGCTTGGGATTTCCTTTCAAAATCCATTCGATCTTGCTTTTGTCCGATTCCTTGCTTTATGGCGAGGAATACGGCAGATGGCGGTTCGGAAGCGAAGGGAAAAGTGCGAAGATTGTAGACGAATGAGCGTTCTCACCTCCGATGCCGTGGTTTTGCGCGCTTGGCCGGTGCATGAGGCCGACCTTATCGTCAGCTTTTTAACGCGCGACTACGGACGACTGCGGGGCGTGGCCAAGTCGGCTCTGAAGAGCCGCAAGCGCTTCGGCGGCGCGCTGGAGCCGATGACCCTGGCGCGGGCCTGGTTTGCCGAGCGGCCGCGTCAGGAATTGGTGCGGCTGGATCAACTCGAAATCGTCCGCTCGCCGCTCTCCTTGCCCGTCGATCATGCGCGCATGGCGGTCCTCAGCTTTTATGCCGAGGCCCTCGACGAGGCTCTGCCGGAGCGCGATCCCCAGGAGACCGTCTTCCGTCTCCTGGTGGCTGTGTTGGAGCGGACTACCGTCGAGCAGCCCTGGATGCCGCTTACTTACTTCCAGCTTTGGCTGACGAGGCTCATGGGCATCTTGCCGGATATAGCCCACTGCATCGTCTGCCGAGACGCGCTCAACGCCGGCCAGGCGGGCTTCAACGCGGCTGGCGACGGACTGTTCTGCGCGGTCCATAGCCAGGGAGACGCGAACGGCCTCTGCGCCGACTCCTGGCTACTGGCGCAGCGGATGCTTCGTGCGCCGGCTTCGGCCTTTGCCGCCGAATCCTGGCCCCGCCATCGCGCCGAGGATTTGCGCCGATTCACATTGCAAGCCCTGGAGCGCCACGTGGAGCGCAAACTCCGCTCCGCCGAGGCGCTGTCAAGGCTCTAAGCTGCAAACTGGCGCGATCAGTTCCCGCCGGTCCTGGCCGGAACCAGGTTTACCCGCTCGGTCAGCGTAAAGAGCAGCGTTGTGCCTGTTTCAAGCGTGGCTTGGGGATGGTTGAGCAGCAGGTGCGCCGTGATTGCTCCGGCACCGATCAAGCTGCCCGTCAACGCGCCCACCGGGCCGGCGACGATCGCTCCGGTAACCGCTCCGGCTCCCACAGCCCCTCCGTACTCAAGGCTGTCCCGCTTCATCCGCGAGTCGGGAAGTATCTCGCCCTCCGAGCCGACGCGGGTTCGGGAACCGGGCGCGCCGCTCACCTCCGCGTAGAGCCGGAAGCGCGAGCCGTCGGCCAGAATCGCCGTCTCCGGCCGAAGCCGCATCGACCCGCGGCCGCCCAGGTGGCCGCTGGAGACCTCGACCACCGTGCCGTCGATCTCCGCTCCGGCCGGGATCAGCACTTGGCCGCCTTGGAGCACGTCCGAAGCTACACGGCTACGAAAGATTTCCCCCTTCTCGCTGCTTGCCGTCGAGAGCCTCTCCAGCAGCCTGACGCGAATCCTCGTCCCTGCGCCGAGTTCGCCGGGACCGAGCGGCTGCGGATGCACAATATCTCCATCCGGGTCGCCGCCCGCCGGGCGGTCCGTCAAGGCGGGCTGGCCGGCCGTTGCTCCATTCGATTGCGGCTCCACGACCACGATCCCGTCGTCGGTGCCGTCAGCTTGCGAGGATGCGCCCGAACGCGGCGGCGCTTCCGCTGGCTGCACGGTCTCGTTGGGTGAGGCGGCGGCGGGTTCAACGCTCTTTTGTCCTGCCGGAGGCTTGGCCTGCGGCGTTTCCGTAGTGACGATCGCATCGTCCGCCGGGGGATTCGCGGTTCCTTGATACGGGCCGGAAGGACTCGCCTGCTGCGCTCCCAGAACGCCAGTGGCGGCCACGAGCCAGAGGCATAAAAAAATCGACCGGTTCATTCAATTCTCCTTTGCAAGACAACCTATTCTCGGCGAACGATCCCTTTTTATCGAACCCCGCCGCGTGATGAAAGTTGCTCGCGGAAGCTCGCTGGCGGGCTGCCCGGTACAACCCATCCATTGTAAGACTAGCGCGCATCCGGCTCCATGCGGGCATCGATCCGCGGGCCAGGTGCTTTCCGCGTCACGAAATCGACAAAGGCAACTTGTTCCCAACAGTTCATCGTTCGCGTCGCTGTTTTGCCGAACGATCTCCCTGTGACCGCCGCTACACGGCCCGCCTCGCCTCGGTTTGCTAGAATCCGTAGGGAACCGAAACTCCATCGAATGCTGGACGGAGAGGTAATCGCAACGTGCATCGGCTTCTGGAAACGATTCAAAGCGCCGCCGGAGAAGCCCTTGCCGTGGATCGCCGTCCAAAACTGAATGACCGGCTGCTGCATCGCATCATGAGGACCGATATGACTGAGATTGTTGCCATTCGCGCCCGCGAGGTACTTGACTCGCGCGGCAACCCGACCGTGGAAGCGGACGTAATCCTGGAAAGCGGCGCACTGGGCCGCGCCATCGTGCCATCGGGCGCCTCTACCGGCGAGCATGAAGCCGTGGAGCTGCGCGACGGCGACAAGAGCCACTATCTGGGCAAGGGCGTTTTGCAAGCCGTGGCCAACGTCGAGACCGTGATTGCCCCCGAACTGGAAGGACTGGACGCGGCCAATCAGCGACTGATCGATCAGACCATGATTGACCTAGACGGCACCCCCAACAAGGGCAAGCTGGGCGCCAACGCCATTCTCGCCGTATCCATGGCCGCCACCCGCGCCGTGGCCCAGACCCTGGAGATTCCTCTGTATCGCTATCTCGGCGGCATCAATGCCTCGGTGCTGCCAACCCCCATGCTCAACGTTCTCAACGGCGGCGCCCACGCCGACAGCAACGTGGACTTCCAGGAGTTCATGATTATGCCGGTCGGCGCCGAGCGCTTCTCCGACGCTCTGCGCTGGGCCGCCGAGACCTTCCACACCCTCAAGAGCGTACTCAAGAAGAAGGGCTACAACACAGCTGTCGGCGACGAGGGCGGCTTCGCTCCCTCGCTCAAGTCCAATACCGAAGCGGTCGAACTGATCCTCGAAGCCATCGAGGCCGCCGGCTACAAACCCGGCGAGCAGATTGCCATCGCTCTCGATCCCGCGTCGAGCGAGTTTTACGACAAGGAAAAGGGCAAGTACGTCTTCAAGAAGAGCGACAAGCGCGAGTTGTCCAGCGAAGAGATGGTTGCCTTCTGGGATAACTGGAGCCTCCAGTATCCCATCGTCTCGCTCGAAGACGGCCTCGCCGAGGACGACTGGGAGGGCTGGAAACTGATTACTGACAAGTTAGGCGCCCGCATCCAATTGGTAGGCGACGATCTCTTCGTCACCAACACCAAGCGTTTGCAGCGCGGCATTGAAGAGGGCGTGGCCAACTCCATCCTCATCAAGGTCAACCAGATTGGCACCGTCACCGAAACGCTCGAAGCCATCGACCTGGGCCGCCGCTACGGCTACACCTCGGTCATCAGCCACCGTTCCGGCGAAAGCGAAGACACCTTCATCGCCGACCTAGCCGTAGCCACCGGCGTCGGCCAGATCAAGACCGGCTCCGTCAGCCGCACCGACCGCATCGCCAAGTACAACCAGTTGCTCCGCATCGAAGAAGAACTCGGCGCCGGCGCGGTGTTCCTCGGCCTGGAGAGCCTGAATTACAACGACTGATAGACCAACTTCGACAGAAGTTAATGAGGGGGACTAGGCCCGCCTGTCCCCTTCGCACTTCGAAATCCTGGAGAGACAATGACGACTTGGCTCGTGAAGGCTGGAAACGAGGGAGTGAGTGCAGATAAGTTCCTGACGCAGAGCAAAGTTGCAGTCGGCTGGCATAGTTCAGAAGATTTTCCAACAAGTGGAAGCTGGGAAGACTTTCGCGCTGAGGTCAAAAGGCGCCTCCCTCCCGAATACAACGAGCGGCGGGTCGGTTCAGCGGCAGGCCAACTTTGGAGCTTTGTTCGTTCTATGGTGGTTGGCGATTTCGTAATTACCCCGGCGAAGACCTCGCGGAAAGTTCTGATTGGAAGGGTCACCGGGGACTATGAATACGATCCAGCGTTCGACGAGGGTCTTCCACGCACCCGAGATATAAAGTGGTTTCATCCGGTTGAGTGGGACAGCATTGCGTCCGATCTTCGCAACGCATTCACCGTGTGGCAAACGATCGTAAAGCCGGGCAAGGACTTCTCCCAAGTCATCCAAGCGGCGCAGAGCGCAAACCCTCCAAGCACAGCCAATCCGAGCGTGGTCGCTACCGGCCCAACTCCGTCGGATTCTGGCACCGAGGATTTATCAGAGCGCGCAGAAGAATCTATCCGCCAAATGCTGCGCGACATGGACGACGTTGTGTTCCAGAAATTCGTCGGAGCAATCTTTCAGGCTGCGGGATTCACCGAGTTGTTTAACAGCGCGGGGAAGGGCCGAGACGGGGGAATTGACATTATCCTCTCAAAGGATCCTCTGGGTGCCGGCGAGCGGATCATCGTTCAAGTCAAGCATACCGGAGCTCCGATCGGCCAAACTGAATTGCAACAATTGATCGGCACACTCAAGCACAACGAGTACGGGCTGATGGTAAGTCTCAGCGGAATCAACTCGAATGCACAGGGATATTGGCGGGAAAACCGCGATCGTTTGCTGAACCCACTAGAGGCGTCTGATCTAATCGAGATTCTGCAAGAGCACTACGATGAACTCCGGGACGAACAGAAAGCGTTGCTCCCTTTGAAGCGTGTGTTCGTCCCGGTAAATCTCGACGAAGAAGGATGACGATTCGGCGTGTCCTCCTTTTCGATTTGGAACAAGTTGTGGTTCGAGTGTAGCCCCGACACTTGGTCAAGGTATCAAACACAGTATCCTAGACTCTAATCCAATTTGAGGTTTGTTAGTGCCCATCTACAATCGTCCCCTCGTTCTCACCATCCTCGACGGATGGGGTTACCGCGCCGAAACCGCCAACAACGCCATTGCGCTGGCCAAAAAGCCGACCTACGACAAGCTCCTCCGCGAGTTTCCCAACACGCTGATCCAGGCTTCGGATCACTTCGTCGGCCTGCCCGACGGGCAGATGGGCAACAGCGAAGTCGGCCACTTGAACATCGGTGCCGGCCGCATCGTGCAGATGGACATCACCCGCATCGACGCGGCCATCGCATCCGGCGAATTCCAGAAGAACGCAGCCATTGCGCGGGCGATCGAGCGGGCGCGCCAAGACGGACGGCAACTGCATCTCTTCGGGCTGGTCTCCGACGGCGGCGTTCACTCCCACCAGGAGCACCTCTACGCTCTGCTGCGCACGGCGCGCGAATACGGCCTGGAACGAGTCTTCGTCCACGCCTTCATGGACGGCCGCGATACGCCTCCCGACTCCGGCGCGGGCTACATCGCGCAATTGGAACAAAAAATGCGCGAGTACGGCGTGGGCAAGGTTGCATCCATCAACGGCCGCTACTACGCCATGGACCGCGACAAACGCTGGGAGCGCGAGCGCAAAGCGTTCGACGCCATGGTCAACGGCAAGGCCGAGGGCGGCGCGTATCTCAATGCCGTCGCGCGCATCAAGGAAAACTATAACAACGGAGTTACAGACGAGTTTCTGATTCCTTTCGTTGTGGTCGATAGCGCGGGCAAGCCGATGGGCCAGATTCGCGACGAGGACGTGTGCATCAACTTCAACTTCCGCGCCGACCGCGCCCGCCAGATCACCCGTGTGCTGGCCCGCGAAAGCGGCCTCAACAAGAACGGCGGTCGCGATCTGGAAGGCTGGGAGGCGCTCGATGCCGCGATTCCCCGCGCCGAAACGCCGAAGAACCTGCTCTATCTCTGCATGACTCAGTACGACAAACTCTATGAGTTGCCGCTCGTCATGCCGCCCGAGTCGCTGGATAACATTCTGGCCAACGTGCTGGCTACGCGCCATCTGCGCAACCTGCGCGTGGCCGAGACGGAGAAGTTCGCCCATGTAACTTACTTCTTCAACGGCGGCATCGAAACGCCGTTCCCCGGCGAGGAGCGCGAACTGATCCCCTCCCTGAAGGTGGCCACCTACGATCTTGCGCCGGAGATGCGGGCCGAGGGCATCGGCGACGCCATCGTGAAGGCGGTCAACGATACCGCCTTCGACCTGATCGTCTCCAACTTCGCCAACGCGGATATGGTGGGCCACTCCGGCAAGCTGGAGCCTACCATCAAGGCTTGCGAGGCGATCGACGCTCAACTGGGCCGCATCTACAAAGCCATCAAGGAGAAGAACGGGAGTTGGCTCATCACCGCCGATCATGGCAACGCCGAGCAGATGGTGGACTTGGTAACTGGTGGCCCGCACACCGCGCACACCACCAATCCGGTTCCCATGATTTACGTGGCCGAGGACGGCCCGCGCTATCGCCTGCGCCCCGACGGTTCGTTGCGCGACGTCTCGCCCACGTTGCTGGCTCTGCTCAAGTTGGAAGAGCCGAGGCAGATGACTGGCGGCGACCTGCGTGTGCCGCTCGTTAAGTAAGTTTCGCAGGCTAACTGTTCTTGCGTCTGCGTTGCTGAAAATGAGAAAGCTCGATTTCCGATCGAGGCTGTTTATGGGGCAGTCGAGTCCCATACTTTCAGCAATGCCGGCGAGACATACTCCCGCGCCGGATGGTAATTGGCCTTTCTAGCTTCTTTGAACGCCGACAGCGCGTCTGCGGAGGGGCCGTGCCATTGCGCGCGCGGGGTATTCAGTATGGATTGTTCCAACAGCGCCGCTCCCAGGTAAAAGTCGGCTGCGCCTGGGTCCCGGGCGTTCTTCGGAGACTCCAGATAACTCATAAGCGCTCGCCGCGCATCGTCGAATTGCGAATTGTAGAAATACCGGATTGCCGCGATCAACTCGTTTCTGGCGGCCGCCGGATCGTTCCTTATCTCCTGTTCGATTCTTTCCGTATTGCTCTGAGCGTCTTGATTCCCAGGTTGAAGTTTCAGAACCTTTGCGTAATAGATGAGCGCATCCTGCAAATTGCCCTGCTGCTCGGCGCTTTGCGCATCGCCGAGCAACTTACTGACTTTCTTGGCGGTCTCCGCGCCCGAATCGGCCGGAGGCTTGGGAGCCGGCGCGCTCTTTGCCTGCATGGCTTTCTGAATCTCGGAAATCTTGCCTGCCGGATCGTCCGGCCCATTCGGGTTCAGGGCTTTCGCCAATGCCAACTGCCGAATAGCTTCCTCAGGGTTGTCCTTCTGCCGATTCTGCGCCTGTTGTATGTACCCATTGTATAAATTGACGTTGTCGACGTAAGCATTCGCCGCGGCTTTGAAGTCTGGATTGGTCAAGGCCTGCGACAGCGATGCGACGGACTTGAAGTCGCCCGCCGCCCATGCCGCCTTCACCTGGTTCAGCAGTTTTTCGTTCCTTATCCGGTCCAGCAGAAACTTTGCGTCTCCCGATAACTTCGGATCGTAGCTGGAAACCTGCCTTGCCATGGATTCCGCCCGGTCAAGATCGTGGCTCTTGTAAGCCGCGATGGCGATCGCCAAGGAAGACGTGTCGTCCTGGTTAAGGCCGGCCTTGTAACTGACGCAGGTATCGGCGTACTTCTTGTTTTTCGGCTCCAGCTGCGATGCCGAGCAATAGTCCTGAACCTGCTTGGGACGGTCGTTGTCTTCGCCCTTGGCCTTCTCGAACAAAGCCTGCGCCCTGTCGCCGGAACTCTGCGCCGCCGTGACCAAGGAGGAGAGGAGAATGCAGAATATGCCAACAAATCGCTTCGGTCTCACTTCCCCCCCCCGACAATTTCCTCGATCGTCTTGTCGTCGATCGGCTTGACTTCAATGCTGCAAACCTGCTCGCTCTGAGTTACTTCGCACTGTTGTTTCCGAACGCTTCCGTCGGCCGCTCTGAAGCCAACCTCATAACTGCCCGCGGGAATCTCCTCGAGGCGCAACGGAGTCCAACGATCCCCGGCGGGCAGGGTAACGACTTTGCCTTTCTCCCCGGTTACGTTTACCACTTCGGCAAAGGGGGTGGCGTTGAGTTCAAGAACTCCCATTGGTCCGGATGGGATTGGCGGTTTCATCCAGTACTTCCAATATGCCGCCCCAGCCGATGCGAGTCCGAGCACGACTACGATGGCGATCGTGATTGGAACCGACGAGCTGCGTTTGGCTTTCGTAGGCGTCGGGCTGGGCGTTGCTTGCGGAGTTGGGAACGGCGCAAAGAACGGAGGAGTTTGTATGTCGGAAGGCGGTTGAATGGGATTGGCCGCGACCGGAAGTGTTGCCTCGGCTTCACTAGCTTTGGCGGCATCCAGACTGGCGCGCAATTGAGTTATCCGCGAATGCCGCTGAACCTCCTGGGGCTGGCCGTCGAGAAGCTGCAACGCCTTTTCCACGCTCTGCGCGCTCAACTCCCGAGCGCGAGTCAGGGCGGCATCGACCCTCCGTTCCTGCTCGACAAGGCCGGCGGATGCCTGACGCAGCATCTGCTGGACGGATGCGTCCCCAGTCTCAGAAGCCACAGGTTGAAGAAGAGAGACGGCGGCCTGGAAGCTACCGACGGCAATCAGCGCCCGCGCTTCCGTTATCGCGTTTGCCGCTAACTGGCCGACCTCGATCTTTCTTTTGTTTTCGCGGGCGTAGTCCAGCAGGGAAGCTATGTCCGCTGTCTCGCCGCACTCGATAGCCGCAGTATCGAGAATGTGGATAGCCTCATCGAATTGTTTCGCATCGATAGCCGTGTGCGCTCGCTTCAGGTATTGAGACTTCCGCTCTCCGGTGTCGGCTTTCCTCACCTGTTCGTCGGCCTTTTCCTTGAGGGCAAGCAAGCGGGGTTCGCCGGGCATCCTTTCCAGCGCTTCTTGTACGGCCGTCACAGCTGCCTGGGGGTTGGTCGCCAAAAGACTGTAAACGTCAAGAGACGTCTTCTCGACTAGCTTCTTCGCGGCCTGTTCGCGCTGGCCGTTTTCAGCTTCGGTCTTCAGCCGCAGCAGTAGAGGCTCACCGGGCAAGCGATCCTGCGCGCGCTGAATCGAAACCAGCGCGCGCTCGAACTCTCCCGCCGAGATAGCTTCGGAAATCTCGGCGGCGATCTGGTCGATAACTTTGCGGCGTCGCTGATCCTCCTGCCGCTCCACCGCTCCTTGATATAGCTGTTGAATCTCGGAATTGGTAGGATCTATCTCAAGCGCCGCGCGCAGACTCTTGATAGCTTCGGTAAACTGTCCCGCGGCAATCTGACTCCGCCCCGCTTCGCCATGCTGTCGAAGCGCGCTTTCCTTGGCGGCCCGCTCCGCCTCCTGAACGATGCGGGCGCGTTCATTGCGAAGCTCCGAGTTACGCTCGTCGAGTTGAATCGCGGGTTCAATCAATTCGCGGGCAGCGCCGAAGTCGCCGCGTTGGCGCGCCGCTTGCGCCTGCACCAGCAGAGAGGCGGACTTGTCGGCTTTCTCCTTCAACGCGCGGACGCGATTTATCTTTTCGACAAGTTCGGGATTGCCCCGGTCAAGACCAGCGGCCTGATCGTAAAGTTCGAGCGCGGTGGCATAACTCCGCGCGTTCACCGCCTCCTCGGCTTCCGCTAGCAGTTGCCGAAGCTGTTCGGGCTTCTGCTGGCGTGATAGCTTGTCCTGCGCCTCGCGGAGCAGTCTCTTGACTTCCGTATTCTGCGGATTCATGCGCTGAAGGTCGAGCAGTACCGGCCTGACATCGGTCCACTGCTCCGTGGCCATCAACTCCTTCACCCTCCGCAACGCTTCAGCCACATGATCGCGCTTGAGCCCATCGTTGATCGAATCGATATCCGCGGCCATCTCTTCGGCTGTTTCATATCTCTCGTTTGGGTCCTTTGCCAGCGCGCGATCGAGCACTTGGTCAAGCCCGGGCGGATAACCGGAGATCGCGCTCGGCAGCGGCGGATACGGTTCGTGGATCACCCTTTGCAGGATGGAGAAATCCTCGCCGGGAAAGGGAAGGTTTCCGGTAAGCAACTGATATAACACGATGCCCACCGACCATATATCGGCCCTGCCGTCCGCACTCTTGCCCAGAAGCCGCTCCGGCGAGATGTAGTGAAAGGTGCCGATCACCATGCCGGTCTGAGTCTGGCCGGAGACGTTTTTCAGCCGGGCGACGCCAAAGTCCACGATCTTGATATCGCCGTCCGGCTGCACCATGATGTTAGCCGGCTTGATGTCGCGATGGATAACTCCCTTTTTATGCGCATAACCCAGACCGAGGCAGGTCTGGCGCGCGATCTCCAGTTTCTCGATCATGGAAATGCGCCGGCCGGAGCGCATCAGGTTCTCCAACGAACTGCCGGCAACGAATTCCATCACGATGTACGGGTTGCCGTCCTGTTCGCCGAAGTCGTAGATCGTGACGATGTTGGGATGGTTCAGAATGCCGGATCGAGCTTCGGTCAGAAAACGCTGCCGAAGCTCCTCGGTGGCTTGTGTGAGCGTCTTGATCGCCACCTCGCGACCCACGGAATTGTCCATGCCCCGGTAAACGACGCCCATGCCACCCACGCCCAGGATGCCCAGGATGGGGTACTTGCCGATCTGAGTGACTGTCGTTGCGGTATCCATGTCGTTCCCGGTTTCCGGTTCATGCGATCTGGAGCGGTCGAGTCTATGATAATCCGCCACGCGACGCCGTCGTCAATCTCTATCGAAGCCGTTTTCCCTTCCATGCAAACTCGGCGATGGCTGGCTGGGCGAGCCGCGCTCCGATCTGACCTATCATCCTATCATCGGCGTCTTGCCACCGTTCACAAGACTCAATCCAATCCATTTTGAGTCTGCGCGTCGGATTGCCCTCGGTCTGCGCCGTTCACATTGGAAATCATCCTCCGCGGGGATAGCTCGCAAACATTTGCAGCAATGAATGACCAATTGACGAAGAATCTCGAAATCATGGCAACTTCCCGCCGAAAAGCGTGTTACCTTGTACACGAGTTGCCGAAGCGCTCCCTTCAAGAGGATTTGCTTGACAACCGCCGATCCCCAATGTACGTTTGATGCAACTGTTGAGGTTACTCCCCGAAATCCATGAAATGGAAGAGGTATATGGCGCAGATGCGGAGCTATGGCGCATTCGTTTTCGCCGTCGCGGCGTTTTTTTCCGGCGCGGTGCGAGCCCAGGTAGGCGATCCGGCGACGCTCATTCAGGAGAAGCTGGTCTCGCAGATCAAGTTGACCAAAGCCGCCGCCGACCACTCGGATATCGTTACGGCTGGCGATGTGGTGCTGTTGAAGAAAGACGGGCTGATGATGTGCAGTTCGGCCTCCACCTACGCATTCTCGAACACCTATAGCAACGGGGTTCTCGCCGCCAACAACAACAACCGCGCCAAGGACGCCGCAAAATCGTTCTTCAAGAGCCGGCTTCCCTTTGGCGGCGGCGGCAGCGTCTCGGATGCGGCCAATAACGGCTGCCAGTCCCGAAAGTTCGTCGCCGGAGAGAAGTTCTGGGTTACCGGGGTTGCCATTCAAAAGGACGGCATCGTCGTCAGCACCTTCAGCGATCCCTACAACGACGTCCGCTTCTTCGGGGAGATCAAGTTCCCGTTTCAGAAGGGTTCGGTGCCGCCGGTGGACGATTTTGTGAAGACCGTTTCAGAGGTTATCGCGGTGCAGCCCGCCGACGACAAAGGCCAGGGAGATCAGGGAAGTCAGCCGGCCCAGGCCGCCCAGGCCGCAACTCCGGCTACCGCGCCCATGGCGGATATCGCTCCCCCCCCGCCGCCGGCCGATGCCCCCCCGCCGACCATTGCACTTGGACAAACCAAGGATCAGGTGACTGCGGCCTTCGGCCAACCGTTGCGCGCCGCCAAGCTGGGGACCAAGGAAATCTACTATTACAAGGATATGAAAGTGACCTTCAGCGCCGGCAAAGTCACCAATGTGGATTAGCGCTGCCGCCGCATCCGCAACCGGGCCAAGAGCACTCGGCCTGACAGGAAACGAAAGGAAACGAGGGTAACATGACGATGCAACTTCTCCGCAAAGACATGAAAAACAGTTCGGCAGTTTTGATGATTGCCGCGCTTCTTGGATTAGGCGCGGGGAATGCAGCCGCCGAAAACAAGCCCGCTCCCAAGGCGGCGCCAGCGGCGCATCCCGCTCCCGCTGCGCATCCGGCCGGCGGCGGTGCGGCACACGCTCCAGCCGCCGGCGGCGCGTCTCACGGGCCAACTGCCAGCCATGGTCCGACCGCGGGCGGTGCGTCCCACGGCCCCACTGCGAACGGATCTGCCAGCCACGGTCCCAGCGCCAATGGAGCTGGGAGCCATGGTCCCACCGCCGGCGGCGCGCATCCCGGCGAAGCCGGAGCAGGCCATCCGGGTGGAGCGGCCGGCGCGGGCGCTCATGGTCCAGCCGCCGCCAATCACTCGCCGATCCATAGCGGCCCGGCGCCGCGGGGAAGCGCCGAACACGTCACCCGCAGCGGCAGCGCGGTGCGCACCCGTCCCGGCGGCAGGGTGAGCGACGTTCACGACGCCAAGCGGGGAATGGACGTCCATCACGGCTTGAACGGCGGACGCCGAGTTTCGATCGAGCGTCACGATGGCAGCCGCGTTTATGCCGAGCGGGGCCGTCCGGGATACGTGCAGCGCGGCTATGCCTACCACGGACACGATTTCGCCCGCCGCTCCTACTTCTATCGCGGCCATGAATACAACCGCTTCTATCGCGGTTACGGCTATCGCGGCTTGTATCTCAACGTCTATGCGCCGGGCTTCTACTTTCATCCGGCCTTTTACGGATGGGCCTACAACCCCTGGGCCGCGCCCATCGTCTTCGGATGGGGATGGGCAGGCAATCCCTGGTTCGGGGTCTACGGCTACTATTTCCAGCCCTATCCGGTCTACCCCTCGGCCGCCTTCTGGCTGACCGACTACATCATTTCGCAGAACTTGCAGGCCGCCTATGCGGCGCAGCAGGCGGCCGCTGAAACGGCGCCCGCTCCCGACGCGGCGGCCGGCGGACAGCCGGTGCTGACCCCCGAAGTGAAGCAGATGATCGCCGACGAGGTGAGGAACCAGTTGGCGTTGGAAAACCAGGAAGCGGCCCAGAACGCCCAGCAGCAGGATGTGGACCCCGGTTCCAGCGGGATTGCCCGCCTGTTGAGCGATGGCAAGCCGCACGTCTTCGTGGCCGGCGGCAGTCTCGACGTAACCGACGCCAATGGGCAGGAATGCACCGTCAGCGACGGCGACGCGCTGCAGTTGCGCCAGCCGCCCCCCTCGGATGCAACCACCGCAAATCTGGTTGTCCTCTCCAGCAAGGGGCGTCCGGAGTGCCAGATTTCCCTGACGGTTTCGGTGCAATTGACCGACTTGCAAGAGATGCAAAACAAGATGCGGGAGACCATCGACCAGGGACTCCAGGATCTACAGGCCAAACAGGGCACCGGCGGATTGCCCGCCGCTCCGCCCTCGGCTCAGGGCGCGCCCGATACCGCGCAGTACGCCGCCGTCGCGCCGCCGCCGGAGCCTAATGTAGCCGCCGACATTCAGGGGGCGGACCAGCAGAGCGCGCAGGCTGAGAAGGAAGTGACCTCCGAAGCCGCGCAGGACGGCGGTGGGGCTGCTCCCGCCACTGCCGCGGCCCCGGCTGCGCCGGCTACAGTGGAACTCGGCCAGACCACCGATCAGGTGCAGGCTGCTTTCGGCGCACCCACGCGGATCGCCAACCTCGGCCCCAAAACCATCTATTACTACAGCGGCATGAAGGTCACCTTCAAAGACGGCAAGGTGAGCGACGTGCAATAACCCAGCGGGCTGGCGGTTGAAGGGAATCGTCGATTCCCTTCAACCGCCCCGGCCAATCCTCAGCGCGCCGCCAATCCGATGACAGTCTGAAAGCCACGCAAAACAATCCCGACCGACCGCCGCGTTACACCGCGCGAATTTCCATGGTTTTGCCGAGCGCCTTGAGAGCAACAGCTATCCCGTCGATGCGGGAGGTATGGCGCAGGTCGATCAACCGGGTTACCTCCTGCGGCGTCACATTCAACCGCCGCGCAAGTTCGGCCGGACGGACTTTCTGCGCTGCCATTTCGTTCAGCAGAAGAACTTTGGCGGCGTAGCTGGCGGGCAATTCGATCAGGCGTTGCCCACGCTTGGGCTTGGAGGGCGGAGGGATGGGGAGGCTGTTCTCGGTGTAATGATCCATGACCGATTCCAGCACGTCGGCTGCGTGGATCAGAGCATCCTCAATGCTGTCACCCTGGGTGATTGCCTCTGGAAAATCGGGGAAGGTGACAAGGAAGAACTTCCCATCGGGTCTAATGTTGGCGGGATATCGCATGGCGCCCCCTATTTGAGTCCTGGCTGCTTTTTGATAGCCTGGACAAGCCCAGTGCCGAGTTCCTTTGAGTGCATTGGCAGGTACGAACTCTTACCATTCAAGAGCACCTTCAGGTGAGAACCCTTTGCGCTCGTGAAGGTCGCTCCCCTGCGCAGCCAGCCACCGCTTGAACTCGCTGCTCTTCATGGATAAAATATAAGCAATCTTGCGTATAAATTCAAATCGTCCGGGGATAATCCTCCGACGATTGCGCAAGCCTGACCCTGACAACTGTCTTTCAACACACCAGCCGCTCCCGCTTCAGCTTGACTCCATCCAGCCGTCCCAGCAGGGTGACGGCGATGCGGCTGGGGTCGAAGAGGCGCTGGGCCATGGCTTGCACCTCGGCGGCCTCCACGGCTTCCATACGGGCGATGACCTCGTCCACCGTGAAGAAATTGTGGAAGTACATCTCCTGGCGGGCCAGGTTGGCCATGCGTGAGTTGGAGCTTTCCATCCCCATCAGCATATTGCCCTTGAGCTGATCCTTGGCGCGGGTCAGCTCCTCGGCGTGGAGCGGGGTCTGCTTCAGCTTAGTAAACTCGGCCAGGATCAGATTCACCACCTCCAGCGCCTTGCCCGCCGAGGTGCCCGCATAGACGCACAGGGTTCCGGTATCGCGGCAAGGGCTGAGGTCGGAGTAGATCGAGTAGGCCATACCGCGCTCCTCGCGGATGGTCTGGAAGAGCCGGGAACTCATGCCCCCGCCCAGCACCGTATTCAGAATCAGCGTGGCATAGCGGTTTTCGTCGGTGATCGGCGGGGAAGGAACGCCCAGGCAGATTTGCACCTGTTCGAGCGATTTCTTGTTGCGCAGCAGCAGGCTGGCGCTGGATTCGGGCGCGGGAAGTTCGTGTAGCGTCTCGCCGCTGGCCAGCCCGGCAAACTTGCCCGCCACAGCCTCGACAAACAGGTCGTGGTCCAGGTTGCCAGCCGCGGAGAAGAGGATATTGCCGCCGTGAAAGCGGTCGGCGTGGTAATCGCAAAGCTTCTGGCGGTCCAGTTCCGCCACTGTCTTCTTGGTGCCCAGAATCGGCTTGCCCAGCGGATGGTCTTTCCAGAAGCTCTGCGTAAACAGCTCATGGACTAGTACATCCGGGTTGTCCTCGTCGATCTTGATCTCTTCCAGAATCACGTCGCGCTCACGCTCGATGTCGGTTGCGGCAAAGGTGGGGTTGAGCACCAGGTCGGCCAGCACGTCAAGAGCGATCGGTACGTGGTCGGCCAGCGATTTGACGTTGAAGCAGATCGTCTCCTTGCCGGTGAAGGCGTCCAGATTGCCGCCGATCGAATCCATCTCGCGGGCGATATGCTGGGCGCTACGGGATCGGGTGCCCTTGAAGAGCATATGCTCCACGAAGTGGGAAATGCCGTTGATTTCCGCCGGTTCGCAGCGGGAGCCGGATTTGACCCACACGCCCATGGCCACCGAACGCAGGTGCTCCATACGCTCGGTCAGCACGATCAGGCCGTTCGGCAAAACGGTGCGGCGAAGATTGCGCTCGTTGTTCATCGTCCTCGATTCAAGCTCGATTGTAGGCCAAATCGGAGCGTTTGGCACAGATCGACCCCGCCCCGAACGATGGCGCCATACGGCATCTCTCCCCGTATGGCGAATCGAAAAATCGTTCAACAAAACACTGTCATCCTGAGCGAAGTTTGGCGCGTTCTTTGCGTCAAACGCAGTCGAAGGACCTGCGTTTCGCCGCCGAATCATTCGACCAACTTCTGCTTCACTTCCATAGCTGCGTCTGATTTTGCGGGGTAAAAATGGGCTTCACGACGCATTCGGAAGCTCAAGTTCGATCGCCGGGCTGCATAAGGCGGGAAAATGCTCTATGCTGACCCAAGCCATGAGTGAAGCTCCCACCCAGCTAGTAGGTTTAGACGCGCGCAGCCCCTCGAACGGTTGCAAGGTTTCGTTGTTCGGGTTGAATGCCGAAGAGTTGTCGGCGCGGATAATGGAGGCGGGCGAACCGGCCTGGCGCGGACGGCAACTGGCGGATGCGATGTATCGTCGACGGCTTGCAGACCTGAATGAGATCGCGACTCTGCCCAAGCCGCTGCGTCTCCGCCTTGCCGCCGAGGGTTGGAAAGTGGGCCGTCCGCGCATCGCGCAGGTCTTTCAGTCCGTGGATGGCACTGAGCGTTATCTAATCCAATGCCAGACCGGGGCGGAGACCGTCGAGACCGTCTGGATGCCGGAGGGCGATGGCGGCGAATCGGGCCAGGAGTCGGAGGGCGAAGAGGTTGCCCCCATGCTGGACGACGGGGCTGGTAAGAGCTGGCAGCGGGCGACAATCTGCGTATCGAGCCAGGTCGGTTGCGCCGTCAACTGCCAATTCTGCTTCACCGCCAAACTCGGCTTGCAACGCAATCTCACCGCAGGCGAGATCGCCGGCCAAGTGATTGCGCTCCTCGACCGCCATGCCGTCGAGGTGGGCCGCGACCGCGTGAATCTGGTCTTCATGGGCATGGGCGAGCCGTTCCTCAACTACGACAGCTTCATGGGCGCCGTGCGGCTGCTGGTGGAGGAAGTGGGTCTGAGTCCGCGGCGGATGACGGTTTCGACCTCCGGCATCGTCCCTGGTATCGAGCGCTTCGCCGCCGAACCGCCCGAGCTGCGCCCTCGGCTGGCCATCAGCCTCAACGCCCCCAATGACGCGGTCCGCGACGGGCTCATGCCCATCAATCGCAAGTGGCCTATCAATGCGGTCATACAAGCCGCGCACGGCATTCGCCTCCGCCCCCGCGAAAGGATCACCTTTGAATACGTGCTGCTGGGCGGGATCACCGACCAGCCCCAGGACGCCCGCGAGGTTGCCCGTCTAGTCCGCCGCTCCGGTCTCCCCGTCAAAATCAACCTGATAGCGTGGAATTCCGGCCCGGATCTTCGATACGCCACTCCAGAACCCGATACCGCGGAGCGGTTTCGCCAAACACTGGCCGGCGAAGGCATTCCCACCTACCTGCGCAAGCCCCGCGGACGAGACATCTACGCAGCCTGCGGGCAGTTGAAGCGCACGGTGGAAGGGTAAAGACTCCGCATATCAAAATCGAGGGGCGGGGTATCCAGCCCGGCGAGTGCGGTGCCAGGCCTAAAATAAGCCAGACGGACCGGCTTCGTTGTAAGCTGTTTGTATCCATGGCCAAGCTTTCCTCACTTCTCGACACCCGCGTAGTCTATTGCGGCGACAATCTCGAACAGCTTAAAAAGCTGCCCGATGCCTGCATCGACCTCATTTATATCGATCCGCCCTTCAATTCCAATCGCACTTACGAGATTTTCTGGGGCGAGACGAAGGAGAAGCGCTCTTTCGAGGATCGACACGAATCCACCCGCGCCTATATCGAGTTCATGCGGCCGCGCTGCGTCCAGTTAGCCCGCGTTCTCAAGAAAACCGGCAGCTTCTACTGTCATTGCGACTGGCACGCCAGCCATTACGTCAAAGTCATGCTCGATCAGATATTCGGCGAAGGCAATTTCCAAACGGAGATCATCTGGAACCGGGCACTTGCAAAAGGCCTAGCATTCAAAAGGCTACCCAACAATCACGACACTATATTTCTCTACGGCGGCGGTGGCGAAATTGTGTTCAACCGGCCATATAGCCCTTACGACCCGGAGAATCTCGATGAGAAAACTGCTGGCAAGTATTCGTATCGAGACCCGGATGGACGGCTGTACCAGTTATGCGATCTGACGAATCCAAATCGAGACAGGCCCAACTTGACTTACGAGTTCTTGGGTCACAAAAAGGTGTGGAGATGGACAAGACAGCGTATGCAGGAAGGTTATGAAACTGGAATTGTAGTCCAGCCAAGCCCGGGTGCAATACCGCGCATGAAGCGTTATCTCGACGAGCAGGAAGGCCGTCCCATCGACTCGGTTTGGACGGACATTCCGCCGATCAACTCGCAAGCCAAGGAACGGCTGGGCTACCCCACACAGAAGCCGTTGAAGCTGCTGGAACGCATTCTCGAAATCTCATCGAAGCCGAGCGATATTGTCCTTGACGCTTTCTGCGGCTGCGGGACGACATTGGTTGCCGCGCAGAACCTCGGCCGCCAATGGATCGGCATCGACATCTCCCCCACCGCCTGCCGGGTGATGGCCAAGCGCCTGCGCGATGTTTGCAAACTGCGCGAGGATGAGAGTTATTGGCTGCGCGGAAAGGGATTTGTAGTGCGCGACCTGCCCTGGACCGAGAAGCAACTGCGCGCCATTCCGCCCTTCGAGTTCGAGAACTGGGCGGTCATCGCCCTGGGCGGCATCCCCAACAAGACGCAGGTGGGCGACATGGGCATCGATGGGCGCATCTATCCCGTCGGCTCCGAGCCGACAGCGGCCGGCAAGGAAGCCGGTGAGCTTGACTTCATGGATGACTGGTATCCCATCCAAGTTAAGCAGAGAGATAAGGTCGGTCGTCCCGACATCGATAACTTTGAAGCGGCTATGATGCGAACGAAACGGAAGAAGGGCTTTGTTGTCGGATTCGACTTTACCGGCGATGCGCTGACCGAGATCGACCAGTTCTTCAGGCGTGAGCATATTGTGATCGTCCCGTTGACCGTGCGCGAGATTCTTGAAGAAACCATCGGTCAACGGCTTGCTTGACAAGGACTGGGGCGGTGGCTTCCGCCCCGGGCGGTGGCGCACTCTGCAATTTTTGAATCTTGACCATCCACACAAATGGGGGGCCCATCCTTGACGCAGTTTTATCGCGGCAAGGATGGGTGAGCACAGACCTCAACTATCCATTTCGTGTTCCGAACGAAGAGGAACGGATAGGCCGCATCCGGTGTAGAATTCCTCTGCCCCGGCGAAGGGGCTTGTTCGCTGGATGCCCCAGGTCCGGACTTTCGGACCTGGGGTAACTCGAACCACAACAATCCATGGTTGTGTCGGCAATCCCAGGTTCAAAAATGGAACCTGGGATTGCCAATCTTGCCAGTAGATCGAGATGCCGGCCACCGGCCCCGTTGCGCGGGGGATAGCAGGCCAGCGAGTCAAAGGCTTCGGCATCCAACCTGGCACCGGCCGCGGCGCTTCCTAGAACAAGTTCCAGAGCGACTGGTTGTAGACTTCGTGGTGAAACTGCACCTCGGAGCCTTTGACGATGCTTCCCAGTTCGCGCGGGCTGCGGTTGGCGGCGGCTTGCTTCAGCTCGGCGTAGCGGCCCCGCACGTCTTCGCCCAGAATCTTCGCAATCCACTCCGACGAAGTGAAGTCGTCGATGGCCTTCTGGATGTTATCGGGCAGGTAACGTCCTCCGGCGCGCAGATTCTTGTCGGGCGAAATATCTCCGTCGATGCCGGTCTTGAAGATGCCGTAAAGCGAGAGATAGGGGTTGGCGTCAGGCGCCACGGCGCGAACTTCGGTGCGCATGGAGCGATGGTTGCCGATGGGTACGCGCACCATGGCTCCGCGGTCGGTGGCCGAGGCGCGAATCTGGTTGGGAGCCTCGAAGTGCGGGTCCAGGCGGCGATAGGCATTGACGCTGGAGTTGAAAATCAGGCATAGGTCGAGGGCGCGGGTCAGGATGCGATCCAGGAAGTTCCAGCCGAAGGCGGACAGTTGCTCCTCGCCCTTCTCGTCCCAGAACAAGTTGGTCTTGCCGTGAGAGACCGAGACGTTGGTGTGCATACCGCTGCCGTTGACGCCGACCACCGGCTTGGGCAGATAACTCGCCGTGAAGCCCAGGTTGTTGGCAATCTGGCGGGTCAACAGCTTGTAAAGCTGAATCTGGTCGGCGGCAGTTACAGCCTCGGCATAACTGTAGTTGATCTCGAACTGGCTGGGCGCGACTTCGGGGTGGTCCTTTTCGTTTTGGAAGCCCATGGCCCGCTGCACTTCGGCCGAAGTGTCGATGAACTGGCGCAAAGGATCGAGGGGCAGGGAGTGATAGTAGCCGCCGGTGGAGATGCCCTCGAATTTGCCGGTCAGGTGATAAGTCCGCTCGGCGTCCTTGCCTGCGAAGATGAAGCCCTCGATCTCGGTGGCCGCGTTGATGGTGTAACCGTGATCCTTGTGGAGCTTTTCGGAGTAACTCTTCAGGACGCCGCGCAGGTCGCCGGAGTAAGGGGTTCCGTCCTTGTCGATGACGTTGCCGAAGACCAGCGCCTTGCCGGTGCCGAAGACGTCGGCGGGCACCCAGTAGAAGGCGCTCCAGTCGATGCCCAGGCGCAGATCGCTTTCTTTCTGCGCTGTGAATCCGCGAATCGACGAGCCGTCGAAGGTCAGGTTTTCATAGGCGCCAAGAAGAAACTTCTTGTCGTAGTCGAGCAGATGCAGGCGGCCTTCCAGGTCGCTGAAGAGCACGGTGACGGCCTTGATGCGCTTCTCGTCGGTCAGATATTTAAGGCGTTTTTCGCGGATTTCATGGGCCGGGAGGCGGTTGGCGCGGTCGGCCTTGGCTTGCAGGTTGAGTTCTTCCAGCTCCTCATAGGAAAGAGCGAGGAAATTGCGGTACTCGGTGGACATGGTTCTCCTTCTTGCGAAAAGACGTTTTGAGCGTCAGACGGAATAGACCGCCAGCGCGGTGGGCGCGACAGCCGTCAATAAGAATAGGGCATGGGGGCAACGGAAAGCAATCGACGCTTTCCATTGCACCCATGCCCTATTGGGCAATTGTTATCGTTCCTTACGGCTTGGGGACGCTGTTGATGGTTTTCAAAATGCGGGAGACGATCTGGTAGGGATCGCCTTCGGAGTTGGGGCGGCGGTCTTCGAGATAGCCTTTGTAACCGTCCCTTACAAAGTTCACGGGCAGGCGGACCGAGGCGCCGCGATCGGAGAGTCCGTAGCTGAACTTGTCGATGGCCTGGGTTTCGTGCAGGCCGGTCAAGCGCAGATGGTTATCCGGGCCGTAGACGGCGATGTGCTCGGGGATGAATTTCTCGAAGGCCTTCATCAGCGCTTCCAGATAATCCTTGCCGCCAGTCTCGCGGATGTATTTGGTGGAGAAGTTGCAGTGCATGCCGGAGCCGTTCCAATCGCCCTTGAGGGGCTTGCAATGCAATACGAAGTCCACTTCGTATTTCTCGCAAAGGCGGAACATCAGATAGCGAGCGACCCAGGTATCGTCGGCGGCCTTGGCGGAGCCTTTGGCGAATATCTGGAACTCCCACTGGCCCTTGGCGACTTCGGCGTTGATGCCTTCATGATTGATGCCGGCGGCCAGGCAGAGTTCGAGGTGCTCATCGACGATCTGGCGGCCAATGCTTCCCATGTACTTGTAACCCACGCCGCAGTAATACGGACCCTGGGGAACGAGCGGATAACCGTCTTTGGGGAAGCCGAGAGGGCGGCCGTCCTTGAAGAGAAAGTACTCCTGTTCCAAGCCGACCCACAGGTCGGGGTCGTTCTCGATGGTGGCGCGGGCGTTGGTGGAATGAGGGGTGCCATCGGGGTGCATGACTTCGTTGAGAACGATATAGCCGTCCTTGCGCGTGGCGTCGGGATACAGGGCGACGGGTTTGAGGACGCAGTCCGACTTGCTGCCCTCGGCCTGCATGGTGGAACTGCCGTCGAATCCCCAAAGCGGTATATCGGCAAGGGTGGGCGGCTTCTCGAAAGCCTTGAGCAGGGTTTTACCGCGCAGTTCGGGGACGGGCTTTTTACCGTCAAGCCAGATGTATTCCAGTTTGTACTTTGGCATGGAAATCCTTCTTTTCAAAGATGGGTTTTGCACTAACAGAAATCGTAGGGGCCAGCGCATAAAGATTTCATCAGGATTGCGCCGGAGCTGGACGAATCGCGGGACTACTTAATATGGGCGAGAAGCATCATCAGCAGCAGGATGGCCACCGGGATAAGGGCCAGAGCGGAGTAATAGAGAATCTTGCGGGCCAGTTGGGATTTGCGCTTCTGCCAGTCGCGCAGCTCGATGCGATCCTCGACGCCGACCTGATCGAGATGCTCGAGGTCGCGCTGAAATTCTTTGGCGTGGGAGTAGCGGTTTTGGGGATCGCGTTCCAGGGCGCGATAAATCACCTCCTGCAACTGGGGCGAGATGGAGGGATCGGCGACCGAGGGCGGCGTGGGGTGGTTGAGCAGGCGGTCGTTCATGGCGGCCATCGGGTTGGGTCCAGTAAAGGGCAGCTTCCCGGTCAGCATCTCGTAGAGAATGACGCCCATGGAGTAGAGGTCTGACCGACCGTCGCCGCGCTTGCCTTTTACCTGCTCCGGCGAAATGTAGTTGGGTGTGCCGAGGGCGGCGGTGACGTTGGCGTAGGTGAGCCGGCGGGCGGCGGAGTCGCCGGCGATGCCGAAGTCGATCAGCTTGATGTTGTCCCGGTCGTCAACCATGATGTTTTCCGGCTTGAGGTCGCGGTGAACGACGCCCTGGGCGTGTATGTATTCGAGGGCTTCGAGAACCTCTATGGCGATGCGCAGGACGCGGTCTTGCGGAAGCCTGCCTTCGTCGAGTATCTGGCGCAGCAGGCGGCCCTGGCACCACTCCATGACCATGTAGACGCGGGAGCGCTTTTCGTCGCTGAAGACGCGCATGATGCGGGGGTGATCGAGCTTTTCTCCGATGGCGGCCTCGCGTTGGAAGCGGTCGAAGAGGATGGGGTCGGCTTCGAGGTCGGGGTGAGGAATCTTGAGGGCCACGACGCGGTTGTTGCGCGTGTCGATGGCACGGTAGATGGAGGCCATGCCGCTGCGGGCGACGGGGGCCTCGATGCGGTAGAAGTCGATTTGCGAACCCGGTTCGAGCGCGTCGTGAAAGCCCATGAGGCGGCGTTCTCCTGTGAGGCACTTTGCTGTATCGGGACAGGGCGCGAAAGCGGCAAAGGTCGGTTAAGGGGCGTGAATCTATATCTTAAGCATCTCACGATGGCAGGCGGTAGGGACGACCGCGGTACATTCCCACCTGCTCGACGGAACGGACGCGAATGACTTGGGCGGTGGTGTTGTCGTTGCCGTCGATCTCCACGGCGCGGGCAACCAACTCGTCGGCGATCTCCTGGATGTTCTTGTTCTGGGAGACGATGGTGGCTAGCAGCGTCTCCGGCATCTCGTCGTGCAGGCCGTCGGAGCAAAGCACCAGCACATCGCCGGCCAGCAGGGTGAGGGTGTTTGTATCCGGCGAGACGAACATCTCCGGTCCCAGCGAGCGAATGAGGACATGGCGGGAAGCGGACTCGGCCGCTTCGCTGGCCGTGAGCAACCCCATTTTTCTCTGCTCGTTGACCAGGGTGTGGTCCTGAGTGACGAGGCGGGCTTGGCCGTTGCGGATGAGGTAGCAGCGAGAGTCGCCGACGGGAGACACGACGGCCTGATCGTGGCGCAGAGCGCAGGCGACGACGGTGGTGGCCATCTTTCTGCCTAGGTATTCGGGAGCGAGGGCGCAGTCGTGGACGGCCGCGTTGGCCTGCTGCACGAGGCGCGGCAGGAGGGTGGTAAGCGGTGTGCCGGACGGGGCCTTGGGGAATTCGTCGACGAGGAGCTTCACAGCGGTGGCGGAGGCGACTTCTCCCAGGTCCATGCCGCCCACCCCGTCTGCAACGGCGAAGAGGAAGCCGTGGGAACGGCCCTGGCGGCGCGTGGAGGGAAGGAACGATCCCATCGCGTCTTCGTTATTGGCGCGAACTTTTCCGAAATCGCTCTTCTGGCCGTACTGTACTTCCAACATGGGTGCCGTTCCCTGGATTGTATTCTTTCCGTAACCGCCGGGAAGATGCTTTGCTGCGTGACGAGTCGCCGGTGTCAAAAAACGTCGGGCGGTTCTTCCGCGCTCCTCGGTTCGAGAACGGAAGAATCGCCCAACTCCGCGGTGCGGATGAAGCGCATCGGTTGACGGAATCAATTCTTGGCGGTCAGAAGAACCGATTTGCCCTTGGCCTTGGAGGAGCGCAGGAAGTAGATGGCGCCGTAGATGCCCCAGACGGCGGAGATGCCTAGCGCGAGCAGGGGCTCCTTGAAGGTGCCCAGTCCGAAGACCGGACCGGCCAGGTAGAAGCCCATGCAGGTGAGGTTGGCCAGCAAACCGAATCCGGGAATCAGCGTGTGTGTCAGGAAGTTATGATCGGGGCGCTCATGATAGGCCACGATGCACAGGAAGCAACTGAGCGCGTAAAGGATGAATGTACCGAAATTGGATGTCAGGGTGATCGTCAGCAGCGAGTTGGGCAGTGCCGCCAGGGTATCGTGCGAGAGGTATCCGAAGTTGGAGAAGATGCCGTGCGGGAGCGCCGCGATGGTGGCGTCGGTGGGCGCGCCGGCGTCGGCGAAGACCAGGCTGACGGCGATGACGCCGATGACCGCGGATATCCAAGCCAGCGTCCAGATGGCGCGCCGCGGGGAGAGCGACTCGGCGTGAAGCAAACCGAAGTGCTCGGGGGCCTCGTCGTCCTTGCCCATGGCGTATGTGACGCGAGCGCCGGTGTTCATGCAGCTCAACGTCGTGCCGATCAGGGCGAAGAACACGGTGATGGCTTCGGCCAGCATGAAGTACTTCCCGTGGCCCTGGCCGAGCAAGGCATCGCCGACGATGATCATCATGTCGCCGATGGGAGCCGCTGAGTTGGCCGCGCTTTGCATGGTATAGCCGGAGTTGAGGAAGTAGTTGGCCGCAAAGTACTCGAACAGGTAGCAGATCAAGCCCTGAATGAGCAGCGAGGAGATGACGGCGATCGGAATATGCTTGGTGGGGTTCTTGGCCTCGCCTCCCATCGAGGTCACCGACTCGAAGCCGACCAGGATCAGAATGGCTACCGTGGCCTGAATGAATACGAAGCTGAGTTTGTGCGGCGAAATCACCGAAGCCGCGGAGGTGTGGGTGAGGAAGTTTCCCGTCGCGTCGGTCTCGGGATAGGTGATGACGTAGGGAACGGGCTTGCCGGCCGCATCGAGCAAAGGCAGCGGCGTTCCGCTAGCGTCGCGCAGCGGTGTGCCGTCTTTGGCGGTGGCGAACTGATAGTTGTAAGTGGCTAGCGATTGTCCGTCGTATTGGAATGCGGCGGGTCCGCTGGTGCCGGCGGGGTGGCTGGCGCGATACTGCAGGGCCAGGATGCTGAAGATGACCAACGCGGAGATCTGAACAAGATTGATGGCTATGTTCACCGCCGTGGATGCGCCCGCGCCCTTGGCGGCGATCCACGCGACGAAGAAGGAGAAGAGTACCGCAACCAGCGCCATGAAGACCGGTCCGGGATTGGAGCCGCTCATCACGTTCGGATAGAGGAACCCGACAATGTAGCCGACGAAGATGCCCGTAGTCGCCACCATGACGCCGGGATAGACCCAGTAGTACAGGTGCGAACCCCAGCCGACTATGAACTTGGCGACCCGGGCGTACTTGAAGGCTTTGTCTTTGGAGAGCAGCGCCTGCTCGGCATAGTAATAACTGGAGCCGGTGCCGGGATAGAGCTTGGATATTTCGGCGTAGGCGACGGCGGTGGCCAGACAGAGGAGCAAGGCGGCGAAGATGCCCAGCCACATCGCCGGCGCGGTGGACGGTTGACCGGTGACGCCGGTGGTGGCCTGGATGAAGAAGGTGAGCCAAAGAAAGGCGCCGGGGGCGATGAGGGCCATTGCGTTGCTGGTCAGCCCGGTTAGGCCCAGGGTGGCCTGCATCTGAGGTGCTTTTTGATCTGCCATGAAGATTCTCCTGGAGGTTTTTTGTTCGGCTGCTCCCGGCGGATGGCCGCCCGGGATTTTCATGTGGCTCGCCTGTCGCCGATGGCCTGGCTGGGGGTTGCGAGAAGGCTATGTGAGTCATTTTGAAGGCTAAGGCCGGTGCGATAAGGATGAAATGAGGAAACTGAAAATGAGCCGGGTGCATTTCCGACGATCGACGCGAACGTCTACGGCTGTTTTCAGGCGCATTGCATCGCTTGTTAGCGGAGGCCGACCGTCCGCCAACGACACCGTGCCGAGTTTCGGAGTATCTCCGTTCTCGGCCCGAATGCATGGCTGAGAGCGGAGATACTCGCTTCATTCAGGCGCTTTCTAGCGCTTGGGACCGAAGAACGCGATAAAGGCCACGGTCAGCGTCGATTGGTTGTCCACAAGAGTGGCGGCGTCCTTGTGGAAGTAGTCCGCATTGGAGAAGTCCCCGCGATACTCGATCCGCGCCAGCAGCCCTTCGACCCATTTGTACTCATAAGTCGCGGTGAACTCGTAGAGATGCTGAATCGTGCCGGTCTGGGCGCCGTTCGGGTCGTTGAAGTATTCGAACCTGCCGGCCAGGGCTTGCTTGGCGGTAGCTTGCTGGTGCGCGGCGACCCCGATGCCCTGCCAGTGGAGCAGATTCTTGTCGCCGAGCGTGGTCGTCTCTCCATCGCCGGTGACCGTGTAAACGGCATCGCGGTTTTGCCCGTAGTCGTAGTTGAAGTAGGCGTTGAATTTGGCGTTGGGGGTTAGCAGCAGTGTGCCGTCGAAGAGGTTGCGAAATCCGTCGGCGGTATTGGGGTTCTCCGGTCCTCCATAATAGTTCAGATTCAAAGCGTACTTGGGCTTGGTCAAGGCGCTGGTCAGCCCGACGGTTACCGCTCCGTTGGACTTGGAGACGTTGTTCCATCCGTTGACGATCTGTGCGCCGACGGTCTCGGTCTTGGAGAGCGGCAGCGAGGCGCGCGCGCCAAAGTGCCAGTAGGGAATGGCGTTGACGAAGAGCAGGGAGCGGGAGTAATTCCAGTTGTCTTTGGCCTCGATCACTTCGGCGCCCGCCGAGGTGACGAATTTGCCGAAGTCCAGCTCGAAGCCCTTGGCCTTGGGCGGCTTGAGGCTGAGGAAGGCCTGCTCGATGTAGTTGAGCTGATCGGCGGAAGAACTGTTGGCCGGGGCGGAGTTGATCAGATCGTTGGTGCGGCCGTAAATGAAGTCGACGTGCGCGCCGACCGGGTCGGGATCGTGATTGAGCGTGAGCTTGGCGGCGCTCAGGTTGAACTGGTCGGTTTTGTCGTTGAAGTTGTACAGTTGGTTGATCTGGTCGAACCCGTCCGTCGTGTTTGGACGGTTGAAGTTCACGCTGTAATAGCCGTCGATGAATCCGCTGAGGTCCATGGGGCCGACGCTCCAGGTGGGAGCGGCGGGAGCGGCCGCGGGCTGATCGGCGGGAGCGGGCGCTGGAGTTGTTGCGGGGGCGGGGGCTGGAGTTTGCGACGCGGCCGTCATGGCCGCGGCCAGCGCGGTGCCAGCCAGCGCGCGAAAAAAGAAATTCAGGCTTGTATGCAGTTTCATCGGCGAGATTCCTCCTAAAAATGTGTCTGTTGTGGACCAATTCGTGAATTCAGTCAAAGCTGTGGCCAGAATCGGCGCTCGTTCCGTGTCGATCGCCCTTGCCGCCAGCCTCTCGATAATCGCTGGATCGCGGGCCGCGTCGCCTCTCCGAAGAAGCATTCGCGTTCCCTTGCCTAACCCCAAAGATGACGTCCACGTAATGGATTGATATAAGTAATACAAAGTTTGCATAAGGAACATATGAGGATGACAAAATTAGTTTGTATGGAACTCGCTGGTTCTCTGTCTTTATCCCCGTATTCCGGTCGTGACGAGACCGGCTCAAGGCGGCACGAGGACCGGCATCCGCTACACGATCGGTCGTGAGGAGTCCATTGTCGGCCTGTTAAAATTCTTATACGCCTCTACCGCGCCTATCCGGCAATCGATAGATTCAACCGCGGTGCGCGTACTTCAAAAGGGATGGAGGGCCGGTTGCCTAGAAGCTGGAATCCGGTGCGTTTGGCCTTGAGCGCGACCCGTTCGCGGAGCTCGGGCTCCGGCCCACTCTTGTTTGCGCTGGAGTGCGCACTGGGGATTCTGTGCGTTGTTCTGGTGGCGGCCTTCGCGCACTGGGCGCAGTGGCTCCTGCCGGTGGCGGTGCTGCTTTATATGCTGATCGTGGTGCCGACAGCTCTGCTTTGCGGATTCTGGCAGGCGGCGATCGTCTCCCTGTCCGCGGTGACGGTGCATGGCATCTTCACCGCGCGCGCGCATCCGCTGAATCTGGAGGCGACGCCCAATCTGGCCGAGGCTCCGGCCAACACAGTCACCCTGCTGGCATTCGTGCTGGTGGCGCTGGTGGTGAGCCGGCTTTCGGCGCGGGTGACGGATCACGCCAAGGAAGCGGAGTCCTGGGGCGGACAGATGCACGATCTCTACGAGTTCACGCGACGAACGCTGCAAATGAATCTGCACATGGAGCCGGGACCCCAGTTGGCCGAGTCGGTCCACGAGATATTCCAGTTGGAGGCGGTGGCCGTCTTCGACGCCGACTTGCACGAAATCTATCAGGCAGGCGTTTGGAACGAAAGTCCGCGGGAACTGGCGCAGAATGTCTATTACTTCGAGACCTCGGACGACGAGGCGGAGACCGGATTGGGGCGGCGCGTTGTGCGCCTGGGGGCTGTGCCCATCGGCAGCCTGGTGGTGCGCGGAGAGACCAGCCCGCTGACCAACAACGCCATCGCCTCGCTGATCGCCATCACCTTCGACCGCTACCGGGCCTTCGCCAACGAGAGCCGCATCGAGAGCGAGCGGCGCACCGAGCAGCTGCGGGCGACGGTGCTGGACGGCCTGGCGCACGAGTACAAGACGCCCCTGACTGCCATCCGCGCGGCCAGCACCGGGTTGAACGAGATGGGGCGGCTGTCGGAGCCGCAGGGGGAGCTGGTCGCGCTCATCGATGAGCAGGCCGGACTGTTGAGCGAACTGACCACGCGGCTATTGACCACCGCCCGGTTGGAGGCCGACGAGGTCAAGATAGACGCTCGCCCGACGGGGGTGGGTTCGCTGATCGAGGAGGTGGTTGGCGGGCTGAACGACCGTCTGGCGAGCATGAAGGTGGTCATCGATCTGCCCGACGACAGCCTGATTCTATGTTGCGACCGGCAGTTGATGGTCATGCTCCTGACGCAGTACATCGACAATGCCTGCAAATACTCGATCTTCGGCACGACCATCACCGTTCGCGCGGCTCAGGTAAACCGCGAGGCGATCTTTTCGGTGCATAGCTTCGGCGCGGAGATACCGATGGTGGACCGGGAGCGCATCTTCGACCGCTACTATCGCTCCTCGACCCGATCCAACCGCGCGGCCGGAACGGGCATAGGCCTGGCCGTCGCCAAGCGGGCGGCGACGCTTCACGGCGGATATGTTTGGGTTACCAGCGACGAGACGGAAGGAACCACGTTCTATGCCGCGATTCCGGCCTCGGCGCGGAAGGAGATATCTACTCTATGAATCAGCCAACGATACGCATACTGGTGGTGGACGACGAGTCGTCGATTCGCAGGGCCCTGCGGCCACCGCTGATGGAACTGGGATTTCTGGTAGCCGAGGCTTCGCGCGGCGAGGAGGCGCTGCAAGCCCTGCGCGCGGCCGTCTACGACGTGGTTCTTCTGGACATCAATATGCCTGGGATCGGCGGCATCGAGACACTGCGCCGCATTCGCGCATTCGCGCCCCGGCTGCCGGTGCTGATGTTGACCGTGCGCGACGGCGAGGGGGAAAAGGTGGAGGCTCTGGAACTGGGAGCGGACGATTACGTGACCAAGCCGTTCAGCACCCGCGAACTGATCGCCCGCATCCGCACCGCGGTGCGCCGGGTTCGCACTCCCGCGCGCGCCGAGGACGCGCCCATCGAGATCGGCGAGATTCGCCTGGAGCCGGTGAAGCGGACGGTGATCAAGCGCGGGCAACCGGTGCATCTGACACGCAAGGAGTTCGACATTCTGCACTGCCTGATGAGCCGCGCGGGGCGAGTGATCACTTATGCCCGGCTGCTCACCGCGGTGTGGGGCGCCGATTGCCGCGAGGAGGTCGAATACCTGCGCACCTTCGTCCGCCAGTTGCGCAAGAAGATCGAGGACGATGCCTCCAATCCTGTCTATCTGCTCACCGATGTGTATGTGGGATACAGGTTCGCCGACGCGCAGAATTTTCAGGACGAGAATGCGAACGGTGCCAGCGACGCAGAGGAGACCGAAGAGGTGACGGGAGAAGCGTCCAGTTGATCCGGACGATTCCAACACCGCATCGCCCGCACCTCCGTGCGCCGCATCCTCGCCGCTCCGCCCAAGCGGAAAACGGATTTTCACAGCCGATTGATCAGCGAGGCGATGCAGGCGGCGCCGAAGCCGTTGTCGATGTTGACCACCGAAACGTTGGGCGCGCAGGAGTTCAACATTCCCAGAAGCGCGGCCACGCCGCCAAAGGATGAGCCGTAACCCACGCTGGTCGGCACGGCGATCACCGGCGCGTTTACCAGGCCTCCCACCACGGTGGGCAGCGCGCCCTCCATGCCGGCGCAGACAATCAGCACCCGGGCGGATTGCAAGCCGCTTTTCTGCGCCAGAAGGCGATGAATGCCGGCCACCCCCACGTCGGCAATGAACTCGACCGCGTTGCCCATCAGCCGCGCGGTCACTGCGGCCTCTTCGGCCACCGGCAGGTCGCTGGTGCCGGCGCAGACCACCGCGATGGTTCCTTTGCCGGGTGTGGCTGCGGATTGCGTGAGCGTGATGGCGCGGGCCGTCTCGTGAAACTCGGCGCGCGGTTCCATCGCATGGACCGCCTCGAAGGTTTCCCGCGTGGCGCGCGTGGCCAGCACATTGCCCCCGGCCCGCGCCATGCGGGCAAAGATCGCGGACACCTGCGCGGCGGTCTTCCCCTGCGCAAAGATCGTTTCGGGCATTCCAGTGCGCAGCGCGCGATGATGATCGAGCTTGGCGAAGCCCATATCCTCGAAGGGCAGATCGCGCAACCGATCAAGGGCCTCGCTAACTCCAGTCTGGCCCTCGCTGACTTCCCTGAGCAATCCTTCTATCTGCGCCCGATCCATCAGTTTCGCTCCCTCGCCGCGTTCAGCGAGGCATAACTCCGCGCCGCCTCCTCAGTCACTCGCTTGAGCGGAATCGAGTGCTCGGCTGCTATCTTGCGGCAATCCTCGAACTCCGGCGTTGCGTTGGCTTCTTCGCCGTTGGACCAGCGGGCTATCTTGATGCTCACCTTGCCCCAGCGGGTTTCGACTTCCACGAATTCCCGTCCCAACGCCAGCTTGTTTTCGATACGCCAGCGCAGGCCGATGGTGGTGGTCTCGCGGAAGAGCAGATTGCGCAGCGCGGGCACTAGCTCTGGACGACAAAGCACGGTCATCTGAATTCCCGTCCGCCCCTTCTTCATTTGCACGGCGGAGCGATAGACGTCCCATGCGCCAGCCGCAAGCAATAACTCACTGACATAACCGAGCAACTGCGGATTGCAATCGTCGATGACGGTTTCGATAGCCGCGATAGGCTCGGTTGCGCCAGCGTCGTCGTCGGCTTCTTCCTCCCCCACCAGCAATCGCAACAAGTTGGGCTGGCCGGGAGTCTCGCGCCCGCCCGCTCCGTATCCTACCTTCAGAATTCGCATCGCCGGCAGCGGCGCATAACTCACCTCGAGCGTCCGCAGCAGAGCCGCGCCGGTTGGCGTTACACGCTCCATCGGCGGACCCGCCGCATAGACCGGCGCATCGCCCAGCAGAGCCAGCGTCGCCGGCGCGGGGACGGGCAGCGTTCCATGCCGGCAAACCACCGTTCCGCTGCCCACGTTCAAGGGCGACGAAAGCCAGCGAACAACTCCCAGCATCTCCGCCCCCGCCGCCGCGCAGACAATATCTACGATCGTATCCACCGCGCCCACCTCATGGAAATGCACCTCTTCGATGGGCATGGAATGGATGGCCGCCTCCGCCTCGCCTAAAAGTTGAAAAGCGCGCATGGAGCTTTGCTTCACCGCATCGGAGAGCGGCGCGGAACCGATGATGGCCAGAATTGTCGAGAGGGAGCGATGCCCGGCATGAGTGTGCTCGCGCTCATGCTCGTGCGGATGCGCATGAGAATGCGAACCATGCTGGTGAGAATGCGCGATTTCGCCAGCCTCGAAATGATGGCCCAGGGCATCCGGCTTGGCTGGCGCGTCCGGCGCTATAACGTCCACTTTGGTCGCGGCCAGCCCGCCGCGGCTCACTTTGCGCATCTCCAGCCGCGCGCCAACGTTCAACGCGGCAGCCGTCTCCGCAAGGCGCTCGAAAGAAACGCCCGCATCCACCAGGGCACCCAGCAGCATATCGCCGCTGATGCCGGAAAAGCATTCAAAATATCCAGTACGCATCGGTTTGAGATTATAAATCACGCAGGGATGAAGCGTGAAATATCGTCCGTGACCGAAATCTGCATCCGGACTCGGTAAGCTGCATACCTGACGGGTTAGGAAGCGAGAACTTTCTTCTTGAAAAGGGACCTCATCTCCCGACGCTCGTCGCCGGTCAGATCTCTCTGGAGTAATGTTCGACATGTCCCGAGCGGTCGTCTGTCGTACTCCATCGGCACACCGTGTGAAGCGGCAAGTGCGGCTTTCAGCGCGGGGATGTCGGAGTAGGCAGGAGCTAGTGTCTGCTGGATGGCTTCATCGATCACTTGGTCAACTGTTTTCAGCGGTCCCGAATGCGTGTTACTCACCTTCGGTGCAGCAGGAGCGAGTGCAGCCGGGCCAGTTGCGACGACCGCTCCCGTGGCGAGTGCGACCGCGGGTTTCGGCTGCGCTGGAGTCAGGACTTTCAAAAACTTGGCTACGTCCGCTCTGGCGATTTCGTGGACCGTGTCAGCTTCCTGGCGCAGGAACGGTGATTGGGAAACACGGCTCGGCTCCAAGCCGATTAAATGAACCCGGACGCCAAAAGACTGCGCGATTTGCACGGCGATGCGGACATCCGTATCGGCCGTCACCACCGTGGCGTCGCAGATTGACTGATTCCGGGCCAAATCTATGAGGTCGGTTACAAGGAGGGAGTCTACTTCCTTTTGTTCGCCGGCGCTGTTGATTGTGCCAAGCCGCAGTTTGACATTCTCCGTGTTTGCAAGAGCTAGATGTTCAATGGTCGGGCCATTCCAAGCTCCGGCGTACCAGTAGATGCGAAGGAGCGGCACAGACTCACTCTTTGCCAGTGCAAGAGTCGTTAGCTGCGCGATAAACTCAGTCGCGTCTAGCTTCAGTTGTGTTCGTGGAGTTTTGCTTCCAGAAAGCGATACGGAACCCTAAGCGAAGACGTACCCAGCGTCCACAAAAATTGCGTGGCGTTTCATATGGACCTTCCTAAGTGAAGGGGGCCCCCCGGAGGAGCCCCTAAATAGTCCGGTACGCACGATATAGAAGCATAGGTGCCCATCGGAGACGTCAGTATACCGTACTCCGCCCCCAAATATATACCAAATTTGTCAATTCCTCGCAATGAGGGCCGCAAACCGCGAAAAAGGGTGGGAGTTCGAATCAGGCGCCCTTCCGCGACAGCACTTCCACCGGCAAGACGGCGTTCATCGATCCCGACCGAAAGCCTGAGCAATCCAGCGTCACATACTGAAATCCGGCTAACTTGAGCCCCGTGGAAATCGAATCCAGCATTTCCATCGAAAGTGCGCGCGGCAACTCGGCGCGGGCAATCTCAACGCGCGCCAATTCGCCATGATGGCGGACGCGCAGCTCGTGGAAACCCAACTGCCGCAGGCTCTCCTCGGCCTTCTCCACCTGTGCCAGCGCCTCTCGCGTCACCGCGCGGCCATACTCCACTCGCGAGGCCAGGCACGGTGCCGCCGGACGGTCCCAGAGCGTGTAACCGGCCGCCTTGGCCAGCGCGCGAATCTCCAGCTTCGTCAACCCGGCCTCGGCCAAGGGAGCCAGCACCGCGTTCTCCTCCGCCGCCCGCTGACCAGGACGATAATCCTTGCGGTCGTCGGCATTCATGCCATACGCGATGCGTTCAAAGTCCAGCGCGCTGCCCAATTCCTTCATTGCCGCAAACAGCTCCGTCTTGCAGTGAAAGCAGCGGTCAGCCTCGTTGCGCGCGTAGGCGGGCCGTTCCAATTCATAGGTCGTCACCACTCGCAGCGGCATCCCCAGCGATTCTGCAAAGGCGCGCGCCCGCTCCAGATCGCGCCTCGCCAGGCTGGGAGAATCGGCCAGCACCGCCAGCATCCGGCTGCCCAGCACTCGCCAAGCCGTCGCCGCCAGAAACGCCGAGTCCACGCCGCCCGAGTAAGCCACCATCAAGGAACCCAACTGTTCTAGCCGCGCCTCCAGCGCGCACAGCTTTCCAGCCGTCTCCGCGTCAACCTGCCACTCCGAATCCGTCCGCGCAGTAACTTCCATGACACAGATTATATGCCCATCCATCGTCAACCGGCGCTGGTCTGTTCCTTTCACCCCCAACGCTGCTACACTCGCCCTTTCAGGGAAATTTCTTTCGAGACCGCCCGCGCCTGTTTGGAGCCATCCATGCCCGATCTTCGCCCCCCCGCCTTTCAGCCCTTCGTCCCACCCGGCGAGCGCCGCCCGGAGTTCACCCTCCGCGCCATTCTTCTCGGCTGCTTCTTCGGCCTCGTATTCGGCGCCGTCACCGTCTACGTGGGCCTGCGCGCCGGTCTCACCGTCGCCGCCTCCATCCCCATCGCAGTGCTCTCCATCAGCATCCTGCGATGGATCGCCGCGATCTGCAAGAGCAGATTTGTCCAGTCGCTCCCCATGCCTAGGGCGTTGAAGAGGTGGATTGGCTCGGAAGCCTCGATCCTGGAAAACAACATCGTCCAGACCACAGGAAACGCCGGCCAGTCCATTGCGTCGGGAGTTATCTTCACTCTGCCGGCGCTTGTATTTTTGGGCTTCGATCTGGAGTACTCCCGCATCTTCTTCCTCGCCCTCATCGGCGGCTGGCTCGGCGTACTTTTCATGATTCCGCTGCGCCGCCAACTTATCGTTCAGGAGCACGGTAATCTCAAATACCCCGAAGGCACGGCCTGCGCCTACGTGCTCATCGCCGGCGAGCGCGGAGGCTCCTTCGCCAGCCGAGTCTTTCTCGGACTCGGCATCGGAGGTATTTATACCTTCTTCCAGAACGAGAACCTCTTCAAAGCCTGGCCAGGCACCCCGGAGTTTCAGCCCGACTTCGGCCCCCAGCACACACTCAAAGGCGCATCCATCAAGGCCGAGGCAACCCCTGAGTATCTCGGCGTCGGTTATATCATCGGTCCCCGCGTCGCCGGAGTTATCTTTGCCGGCGGCGTCTTCTCGTGGCTGGTGCTGATGCCGCTGATTTACTTCTTCGGCAAAGAGTTAGGGCATCCCATCTATCCCGGCACCGTGCCCATCGCGCGGATGGGCCCCAGCCAGTTATGGTCCACTTACATACGTCCCATGGGCGCGGGCGCCGTCGCCGCTTCTGGACTTATCACCCTGCTGCGCACTCTTCCCACCATCGTCGGCGCGCTCCAGGCCGGCTTCAAGAACCTCCGCCCCGGCGCGGAGGGCGGCGCCAAGCCCATCCGCACCGAGGACGACTTGTCCATGCGCACAGTGGTCGTCGGATCGCTGTTGTTGGTTGCCTTCACCTTCTGCTTTCTGCAGTTCAAGCCCGTGCCCGGAGCCTACGTCGGCGTCCTTCCCAATATCGCCGCGTCGCTCTTGATCGTCGTCTTCGGCTTTCTCTTCGTCACGGTAAGTTCCCGCATCGTCGGACTTATCGGAAGTTCGGCCAATCCCATGTCCGGAATGGCCATCGCCACACTCATGGCCACCTGCTCCGTCTTTCTCTTCAAGGGATGGACGGCCCCCGCCTTCGGCGCTCTCGCCATCACCGTCGGCGGCATCGTCGCCATCGCCGCCTCCAATGCGGGCGATACCTCGCAGGACCTCAAAACCGGCTATCTCATCGGCGCCACTCCACGCTTGCAGCAGCTCGCCCTGATGATCGGAGTAGTCGTTTCCACCGTCGCCATCGGAGTTACGCTTAACCTGATGAACTCCGGCCTGCAAAAGTTTTATGAAGCCTCTCAGCCGTGGAACCTCAGCGCCTCCCACCCCGGCATCGCTGTTCAGGCCGATGCCCAACGCTTGCCGGAGACGATCCCCGTTCTCGGCCCGAATAAGTCCTCCACAATCCACCGCAAAAGCGAGTACGTCGTTCTCAACTCCCTCGGTTCTGCGGAGTTAGCCGACGGAAAGTATCTTTACTCGCCCGCGACCGGTCATATAGAAGTGCAATGGGTCCAGGGCATAGGCAGCGAGCAGGCCGCCGCGCCGCAAGCCCGTCTCATGGCCACTGTCATCAATGGCATCCTGAACCGCAAACTTCCCTGGGGCTTGGTTCTGCTCGGAGTCTTTCTCGTTATCGGCGTCGAGTTGCTAGGAGTCCGCTCACTCTCCTTCGCTGTCGGATCGTATCTCTCCATCGGCACCACTCTGGCCATCTTTGTCGGCGGAATTGTGCGCTGGATCGTCGATGCCGCGGTCAAGAAGGCCGGCGGAGAAGACTCCGAAAGCGAAATCTCCCCCGGCTCCCTCTTCGCCTCTGGACTTATCGCCGCCGGCGGCATCGTCGGCCTGCTCGGCGTAGCCTTGAAAGGCTACGAAACCACCGTCGGCAAGGGAGACATCCTCAACTTTCCGCACACTTTTCTGGATAACAACTTTGTCTCGGTAGCAGCCTTCGCCGCCTTAGCCTTCGCCCTCTACTACTTTGCCCGCAAGCCGCTGAAGAAGTAAGCCGGATTCGCCTCCTCTATAAGTCGCTCGGCGGCAAAGTTGGCCCCTGCCAAAGGGGGCATTCGCGAAAGCGTTTTGTGATAAATTTAAGTACGCGAGGTGGCGCATGAAGCACAGTAGAAAATTCACTGTCGTAATCGAACAAGACGAGGAGGGCTATCTCGTTGCCACCGTCCCCGCCCTTCGCGGATGCCATACGCAAGCCAAAAGCCTCGATACCCTGATGAAGCGCATACGCGAGGTTGCTTCTCTGTGCCTCGAAGAGGAGAAGAACCCTCCCGATGCACTTGAACTGGTAGGCATTCAGCAAATCTCTGTATGACACGCCTGCCTCGCCTCAAGGGAAAAGAACTCGTCCGCGTCCTCGAAAGAGCAGGCTTAACCGTGGACCGAAGCCGAGGGAGTCACCTATTTCTCAGGCACCCCGACGGCAGGACCACCACAGTTCCCATACATTCCGGTGAGACGATTGGGCCGGGGCTGTTGCGAGCGATTCTGCGCGATGTCGAGTTGTCTGTCGACGAACTTGCGGACTTGCTTTGAGAGGTTTGTCTCTTCGCTGTCTCTTTTCGCTCGCATACTTGGTGTACTACTTCGCCCGCAAGCCGCTGAAGAAGTAAGTGGCATAGTTAATCGGCTGGTTCCATCTATGCGTTCATCAAACGGCCAAGGTCGCTGTATTTCCAGCTAGCAGTCCCTTCAACGCATCGTCCGAAGTGCGCGCAAAGAAGGCGCGCAGATTCTCTTCGCCCTGTCGTTGCTCGAGATAGCCGCGCAACAGCCGCTCGACGGCATCCGGAACCTCGGTGGCAAGGCAGCGGTAAGCCAGTGAGCGCGTTAGACTCGCGTGTTCGCCCAACGCTCCGCCGACGGTAAACAGATACGCATCGACGAGCTTTCCATCGGCCTTGATCTTCTTTCCTTCCAGGCCAATGTCGGCGACCCAATGCTGACCGCAACTGTTGGGGCAGCCAGTTATATTCAGTCGCAAGGGCTGATCGAAGGCGGGCAGCCGCGCCTCCATCTCATCCACCACCCATCGGGCAAAGCCTTTGGTCTCGGTGATCGCCAGCTTGCAAAACTCGGTCCCGGTGCAAGCGATGGTTCCGCGCCAGAAAGCCGACCCTTCCACGCGCAGACCGATCTCCTGTAACTCTTTCGCTAACTCAATCGCCCGCTCGCTGGGAATGTTGACAAAGATGAGATTCTGCATCACCGTGGTGCGCAACTCGCCGCCGAAGCGCTCGGCAAGCCCCGCCGCCGCCACTAACTGATCGCCGCTCAAGCGCCCACGCAGAACGCTGGCGCCCACATAACTCAACCCTGCCTGTTTTTGCGCATGAATGCCGGCATGGTCGCGCAATCCATCGGACGGAGGTGTAACTGGAACGCCCGGATCGAGTTTATATCCAAGCCTCGCCTCAAACTCCGCGAGAAACTTCTCCGCAGTCCATCCCTCGCGCAGAAAGAGATGCTTCAAGCGCGCGCGGTCGCGATTTTCTCGCAGTCCCTGCTGAGAGCGGAACAACTCGGCGATGGCGGTAACTGCCTGAACCAGCTTCTCCGCCGGAACGAAGGCGTCTAGCCTGACTCCGATATGCGGATCGGCGGAAAGCCCGCCGCCAACGTAAAGCGTATATCCTATCTCATCGCCGCGCTGGACAGCGACGACGCCGACGTCGTTGATCTCCGGGTAACTGCACCAGTCCGCGCAGCCGGCGACGCTGACCTTGAATTTGCGGGGCAGATTGTAGAACTCATTGTTGCCGGAGAGAGCCTTCGCCACGGCCAGCGCGGCCTGCGACGCATCGACAATCTCACGAGCGTCCACTCCAGCCAAAGGACAGCCGGTAACATTGCGCACCACGTCGCCGCAAGCGCCCTTCGGCGATAGGCCCACTGCGGAAAGAGCGTCGATGATATAGGGCAGCGACTCAACCGTGAGCCAATGCAACTGAATCGCTTGGCGTACAGTTATGTCGGCCAGATTGCCGGCATATTTCCGCGCTAACTCGCCGACGGTCCGCGCCTGAAGAGCGGTCAGCAAGCCATTGGGAATGCCGATGCGCATCATGAAATACTCTGAAGCTACGCCCTCGCCGCCCTTGCCGCCGAGAGCGCCCGCGCCGTCTCCCTGGGTGTAAATGCCCCACCATTTGAAGTAGAATGCGGCCCACTCCGGCAGTACGCTGGCGCGGCCGTCGCGCGCAAACGCGCGTATCTCTTCCAGGGCCTCGAAGGGGTTCTTTTCCACCTTCAGCCGCTCGGAACGTTGCGCCCGTGTCTCCTTCACGTCAGCCATACCAATCATCTCCTACCTACGACCCACTTCTTGTGCCGGCGGCGGAACGAACGTGTGGATGCCGCACTCCAGTTTCTTGCCGCCCCAGCGTCCCGCCCGCGGATTTGCGGGGTCGTCGGAGACGGCCGTGCAAGGCTCGCAACCGATGCTCCTATAGCCTTGATCGTACAAGGGAAGCAAGGGGATGCGGCGTTCCGCAACGTATCGCTCCACCTCGCTCCATGTCCAGCCGACAATTGGCGAAACCTTTTGCAACAACTTGCCGGAAGACAACCGATGCTCCTCGATCTGCCGTAACTTTGCGCGGGTGGGCGACTGCTCTCGCCTCAGCCCGGTAAACCAAAGCTGGAAGGGTTCCAGCGAACGAAACAATGGCTGCACCTTGCGCAGTTCGCAGCACTGCGTGGGGTCGACCAGATAGAGTACGCCCAGCTTAGCCTCGTGCTCGGCCACCGTCGTTTGCGGAGTTACATTGATCAGATTCAGGTTCCACTCCGCAACCATGCGGTCGCGGTACTCGTAAGTCTCGCGGAAGTGGTAGCCGGTATCGAGAAAGATCACGGCGATCTCCGGCAGGAGCGGACGCAGCAGGTCCAGAACGACCATATCTTCCGCTTGAAAGCTGCAGGTAAGGCAGGCCGGCGCGCCGGGGTTGGCCTCAATGACGCGGTGAATGCAATCGTCGGGAGCCAATAGCTCCAGGGAAACGGCTTCCTGAGTTGCGTTCATAACTCCACTCCCAAATCTTCGATAAGATCGGCCAGGCTCCGGCTCTCTCCAGTCCATTCCTTCATCTGATCCGCCGCTAGGAAGCGTCGAACCTCGTCGAGCGTGGATTCCGGCAAAGCGGTTCGCGCCGTAACAGCGACCGCGCCGGCCATCTGCGCGGCGCGAATGGCGGCGGCCAGCGCGGACGCCGGGATATGCGCGTCGTCGAGATCGACCACAGAACGCCCTTGGGAGCGAAGCGCTTCGACAAACTCGTTCGCCAACTCGGGCCGCGCGGGAAGATGCAGCAGCACCGGCAGCGGGCGAACCGCCGTATCTTCGCCGCCGGTCGGCTCCACGATCATTGCCGCCCCCACCGTCGCATTGCTGAATGGGTCGATAAGAATCAGGTGGCCGGTAGCGCGATTCCGGTCGTAGGCGTCGAAAAACAGGGGGCGATTGGCTTCAAACTCTACTACGCCAATTTCATTCAGCGCCAGCGACCCCGCTGGAACCTCATCGAGCGCATGAATGTCGATGCGATGGCGGATCGCCGTAACTGTAACGCGAACTGTGCGCGTGGTGTGCTTGGCAAGATACTGCGCGCCGGGGCGAAGAGGCTCTTCATGAAGCCAGACCGCTTTGGCGGAGAACCGCCGCGAGATATGCGGCAAGTTATCCGGAGATACAAGCATCTCTCCGCGGCTCAAGTCTATCTCGTCCTCGAGCTGAACCGCAACCGCCACGGGCGCGGTGGCCGAATCCAGATTCTGATGGTATGAAACGATCGAGCGAACGCGCGATCGTCTCCGCGAAGGAAGAGCGATAACTTCACTGCCGGCGCGCAGAGTCCCGCTCGCAACCTGCCCCGCATAGCCGCGAAACAGCGCATCCGGGCGCAACACAAGCTGCACCGGAAAACGCAGCGGAGCGGCGGCCGCGCGGCTATCCAGCACCGGAACCGTCTCCAGATATTCGAGCAAGGCTGGCCCGGAGTACCAGGGCATATTCACGCTGCGCGCGACGACATTGTCGCCTGCCAGCGCGCTGATAGGGATAACTTGCACATCGCTTCGGCCCAGCTTGGCGGCGAAGGCGCGGAACTGTTCCTCGATAACTTCAAACCTCTCCCGGCTGTAACCTGCCAGGTCCATCTTATTGATCGCGGCGACCAGATGGGGGATGCCCAGCAGCGATGCGATGAAGGTGTGGCGGCGCGACTGCGGAAGCAGGCTGCCCAGCCGATCGAACGCGATGGCATCTATAAGTACGATCGCCAAGTCGGCGGTGGAGGCGCCGGTGGCCATGTTACGGGTGTACTGCTCATGGCCCGGCGTGTCGGCGATGATGAACTTGCGCCGCGCCGTCGAAAAGTAGCGATAGGCCACGTCGATGGTGATGCCCTGTTCGCGCTCGGCGCGAAGCCCGTCGGTGAGCAGCGAAAAGTCGATCGGTCCGGTGGAGCGATTGAGGCTGCCGGAGCGAATCGAAGCCAGTTGATCGTCGTAGACGGCTTGGGTATCGTGCAGCAAGCGCCCAATGAGCGTGGACTTGCCGTCGTCCACGCTTCCGGCCGTGGTAAAGCGCAGCATCTCGCGGCCCAGATGCCGGTCGAGAAACTCCTGAAAGCCGCTGTGAGTTTCAAGTGCAGGAGAAGACATCAGAAATATCCCTCCTTCTTCTTGACTTCCATGGAGCCTTCCTCGTCGTGATCTATGACTCGATTTTCGCGCTCGGAGCGGCGGAAGGATAACAGTTCCTCGACGATCTCGGGCACGGTGGCCGCGTCGGAGCGAATCGCTCCGGTGCAGGGCATACAGCCCAGCGACCTCATGCGGCATCGGACCCGCTCGATCTTTTCGCCGGGAAGCATGGGCGTGTTTTCATAGGCAACGATCAGGGAGCCTTCTCGCCGGATCACGTTGCGATCGGCGGCAAAGTAGAGGGGCACTATGGGTATCTTCTCCGCATGGATATAAAGCCATATATCCAGCTCCGTCCAGTTGGACAAGGGAAAGACGCGGATGGATTCGCCCTTGCGTAAGCGCGAGTTATAGAGGCTCCATAACTCAGGGCGTTGGTTCTTGGGATCCCACTGGCCTGCCGCGTCGCGGAACGAGTAGACGCGCTCCTTGGCGCGGGACTTCTCTTCGTCGCGTCGCGCCCCGCCAAAGGCGGCGTCGAAGCCTCCCTCGGCCAGCGCATCGAGCAGGGAGCGGGTCTTGAGCAGTCCGCAGCAGTTCTGCGTGCCCAGCGATTGCGGGTTCGCGCCCTTCTCCAGCGCATCGCGATTTTGATGAACGATCAGATTTACGCCCAACTCCTTCGCGTACGCATCCCGAAAAGCGATCATCTCCGGAAACTTGTAACTTGTATCGATGTGCAGGAGCGGAAATGGAATCGGCCCGGGATAGAAGGCCTTCTGCGCCAGACGCACCATCACCGAGGAATCCTTGCCGATGGAGTAAAGCATGACCGGGCGAACGAACTCGGCCGCGGCCTCGCGGAGAATGTAAATGCTTTCGGCCTCCAGAACGCGCAGATGATTCACAGTAGGAACGCGCGCGGACGACTCTTCGATGGCGTTGAGAACAGTGGCAGTTGAGGCCATATCTGCGGATTGTCTCCAGGGGGATCGATAGCCCCAACGATCTTCTCGCTTGAAACTTTCGTCTGGCGGTATAACGGGAAGAAGGCCCGCCGCACTGGGAATGCAAAGGATCGAGGATGCGCGCTCTCGCCTTCCGCAAGGAAACACATATACATCAACCAGCGTACCGCAGAGAGGCGGGGGACGCAACGGCTCGACCGCATACCCGCGCTAAACTGATGGATGGACAGCCCGATGCCAATGCGCCCCTGCTGGGTTGAAATTTGCACCCGCGCTTTTGAAGACAACATCCGGTTTCTCGAAGGGCTTGCGGCTCCCCATGCGGAGCTGCTGGCCATCGTGAAGGCCGACGCTTACGGGCACTCGCTCGCGTTGTGCGCTCCGGCGGCCACGCGCGCAGGGGCGCGGTGGCTGGGCGTTACTTGCGTGGAAGAGGGCGCGATCGCTCACGCGTTGTGCCCCGATGCGCGCATTCTGGTCATCGGCGGGGTCTTTCCCGGCCAGGGCGCGGAGGTGGCGCGGCACAGGCTCACCCCCGTGGCATGGGAGCCGTGGCAATTGGACGAGTTGAGGGATGCCGCGAGAGCGGCGGGAGTCTCCATCCCGGTCCATCTCGAGGTAGATACGGGCATGAGCCGGCAAGGGGTGGACTTTGACAGTCTTGCCCCGGCGCTGGAGCGGTTTGCGCCAGGGTCGCCGCTGCGGCTGGAGGGCGTGATGACCCATCTGTATGCCGCTGACGAGAGTGATGAGCGGGTAACCGAGGAGCAACTGCGGCGGCTGGACGCGGCGCTGAGCCGGATCGGGGCGGCGGGGCATTTGCCTGACTGGCTCAATGTGGGCAACTCGGCCGCGCTGCTGGCCGGACAGTCGGTTCCCATTGCGGAGTTGGCCGCCCGCCACGGGATGAAGGCGCTGTTGCGGCCGGGGCTGGCGCTCTACGGGCTTGCGCCGCGCTTCGACGCATCGCTGAAGCCGGAGCCGGAGAGCGTGGCGGCGGCGCGCGCCCGGTTGCAGCCGGTGCTGGGCTGGAAGACAAGGGTGGTTGGGGTTCGCTCGGTTGCCGCCGGGGCGGCAGTGGGCTACAACGGCAGCTTTGTGGCCACTGAGCCGATGCGTCTGGCGCTGGTGGCGGCCGGTTACGGCGACGGACTCGACCGGCGGCTCGGCAACCGCTTCAGCTTGCTGGTGCGCGGCGAGCGAGCGCCGCTGGCAGGCCGCATCAGCATGGACCAGGCGGTATTGGACGTGACGGAGATTCCCGGCGTGACGGCGGGCGACGAGGTCGCAATTATCGGTTCACAAGGCAACGAAACCATTACCGCCTTCGACCACGCCGATGCGTCGGGAACGATTCCCTGGGAGGTCTTCCTGCGCATCGGGGCGCGGGTGCGGCGGGTTCCGGTTTAGCCGGCGCGTTTTCATCGCGCCGACCTATTGCGTCTTGCGATCCCGCCGAAGCACCACAGTTCTTTTGTTATTCAACCGCTCATTTTCTTCTCCAACTCGGAGCCGCATTTTTCCCCGACAACGGAACCAAGCGCGAAAATCCTTCGTATTAACGCAATATGCAATGCGTGGGTACATTAAGCTGGAGCGGGATGGGGCTGATGGAGCCGGTCAGGCCGTCCCGGCGCGACGCGGAGGCACGGCCGAGGCCCAGGATCGAGGATGCGGTCAGCCCAGGACTGACGATTGCCGGACGAGGCAACCACCGGAATGGGAAGCTCCAGGCCCGCAATATCGAGGACGGTCCGGTCCAGCGCGAGGCGGCTCTTGCGCCCGTCGTCTGGCCGGCGCGCGCGGAGGTGAGCACCCTGGCGATCGACGGTTCGCAAGACTGGACTCATATCGTTCGCCGCTGCATGGACGGGGACTCCGCCGCGTGGGCGGAGCTGGTGCGCACTCAGCACCGGCGCGTCTATGGACTCTGCTACCGGTTTACCGGCAACGCTGCCGACGCCGAGGACCTTACTCAGGATGTATTCCTGAAGATTTACTCGAATCTGGCCAGCTTCGACACCGGGCGGGGCAGCTTGCAGGTGTGGATCGCCACCATGACGCGCAACCTGCTGGTGGACAACTTCCGGCGCGGCAAGAACCGCCGCGCCACCGGGTCTCTGGACGAGGGCTGGGAGTCTTCCGAAGAGCTGAAGCCGGTGGACCGGCTGACGGCGCGGGGGCCTTCGCCGCACGAGTCGGCGGCTCAAAAAGAACTGGCGAAGATGGTGCAGGAGGCGCTTGCGCGGGTCTCGGTGGACTTGCGCGAGGCGGTGATTCTCAGGGATTTGCAGGATTTGGATTACAAGGAAATCGCCCAGGTGTTGGGCATTCCCGAAGGGACGGTCAAGTCCCGCATCAGCAGAGGCCGGGCTGAACTGGCGCGTCTGCTGGAACGCAATCAACGGGAGGTTATGTGATGAGCGAGCACACTTACGATCCGGGTTTCCCGGCCTGCGGGCAGTGGGAGACGCTTTTGGCGGATGCGCTGGACGGGCTGTTGCGGCCCGAGGACGAAGCGGTTTTCAACGCGCACAAGGCGGCTTGCGCGCAGTGCGCGGCACTTTACGAAGAGGCGCGCAAGGGCCGCGAATGGCTGGAGTTCCTCGCCCCCGAGCCGGAGACGCCGGCCGGCCTCTTGGACAGGATACTGGCGCAGACCGGTCCGGGACAGGTTGCGGCTAGCGGCCCGATCGCCGGTATGGGCAAGGTTTTGGCAATGCCGCCGGCTTTCGTTCCAGCCTCCATTCCCGTTTGGCAGCGGTCCGGTTTTATGGGGCAGGTGGGGCGATTTGCCGAGCCGCGGCTGCTGATGACGGCGGCGATGGCTTTCTTTTCGATCGCCTTGACGCTGAACCTTGCGGGAGTGCGGCTTGAGAATCTGCGGCTGGACAGTTTGCGGTTCTCCAGTCTGCGGCCCAGCGCGGTGCGCTCGATTCTGGAGCGGCGGCTGATGACCGCCTCGACTCCAGTCGTCCGCTACTACGACCACCTGCGCATTCGCTACGAGGTTGAGTCGCGGCTCAAGGACCTGCGCCGGATGACGCGGAACGAGGAAGACGAGCAAATTCAGCGGCAGCGGCAGAAGGATGCCGCGCCGGGCGTGACGCGCCGGAAGCCGGGCAGCGAAGAAAACAAACCGGGCATGAACGCTCCTGAGCAGTCGGCCGAACCCGCGTTCGGCGATCCGGAGTATTTGGAGACTTCCCTGGAGTTTCAAGTCCGGCCAACCCGATCCGGCGGTTCTCGAACGGAAAAACGGGAAAGAGGCAGAGTATGGACTGCGTAAATCACAGTGGAATCGCCGCCGCCGCCTATTGCCAAAACTGCGGCAAGGGATTGTGCGCCGATTGCATCGCCGCTGGAGCGATGAGGAATTCCCCAAGCGGACAGATTCTCTGCGATGTGTGCATTTCGGCGTGGCACAGCGTTCAACCGCCCTTTGCCGGATTGCAACCGCAAGGACCCAATCCCACCGCAGCCGCGGCGCTGGGGCTCATTCCCGGCGTGGGCGCCATGTACAACGGCCAATTCTTCAAGGGGTTTATACATGTAGTGGTCTTCGTGGCGCTGGTCTCGATCACAGATCGCTACGGACTCTTCGGCATCTTCATCGGCGCGTGGGTGCTCTATCAGGCGTTCGAGGCCTACCACACGGCTCGAGCCATGCGCGAAGGACTGCCGATTCCCGATCCGCTGGGTCTCAATGAGGTAGGCAACTGGCTGAATCTGGGGGGACGGCCGCGCGGTCCCTGGCAGCCAGGCACGGGTCCCGCTCCGGTCAATCCCGGTCCCTCGACCTCCGCTCCGGCCGGATCGACGGGACAAAGCCCCGCCGACCCCGCCGCCTCGGGAGGATTTCAGCCGCCGCACCCCGCGGGAGCATACGGGAATCCCTGGCAGCCGCAGCCGTCCTATCCACCATATCCGCCGACCCCGCCGTGCGGCTGGCGGCGCCGCGAGCCGATCGGAGCCATTGTGCTGATTGCGCTGGGCGTACTGTTTCTCATGGGGCAGATGAATTTTTTCTCCGAAGTCATGAAATTCGCCTGGCCACTCGGCCTGATCGCGTTGGGGGTCTGGCTGATCGTCAACCAGGTGGGAAATTCGCAAGGAGGGTCAAAATGAGCCGTTATGTCATGATTCGCCGCCTGCGCGGCCCCGCGTTTGTGATCTTGGTCGGGGTCATCGCTTTGCTGGCGCAGTTCAATATCCTGGGTTGGGACAAGAGTTGGCCGCTGTATCTGATCCTGTGGGGCGCGCTGATGCTGGCCGAGCGGGCGGCGTTGGCCGCCGAACAAGGCTATCCGCCGCCTCCATATGCCGCGGGGTCATACCAAAACTCGTACCCACGCCAGTACACAGGCTCGAATCCAGCTTCAAATCCCGGTGCGTGCCAGGCTCCCAATCCGGGCCAATATCCAGGGAATCCAACCCCCAGCGCGACTTGGACGAGCGTTCCCCCCACCGGCTCGGCTGATCCCGCGACCGCATCGACGGGCACTGCCATCGTCCCGGTTCCACCGCACGACCTGGCGAAAAACCCCAATGACTTCGAGGGAGGGCAATCATGAGCGCACCCCCCAATACGCCTCCGGGCGGCGGAGCGCCGCCTCCGTTTCCGCCTTACGACCCCAAGACGCAATGGAAGGACTACCGCGCCCAGCGGAAGGCCGCTTGGCGCGCCCAGCGCGACGCCTGGAAGGCCCAGGTCAACGCCTTGAAGTATACCTACAAGGGTCCGTACGTCCCGCGCGTACCCTCGATCGTTGGCCCCATTCTGCTCATCGGCGTCGGCGTCGTTGCCCTGCTGGTCGCCATCGGCCGCATCGCTCCCGACACGTTCTGGAGCTGGTACGGCCACTGGTGGCCCCTGCTTTTGATCGCCGCCGGAGCGATCCTGTTGGCCGAGTGGGCGCTGGACCTGCGCCGGCAGGTTCCGGTACGCCGCGGCGGAGGCTTCGTCGGCCTCATCGTCCTGCTGGCAATTCTGGGCTGCTGCGCCTCTGGAAGGAATCATTCGCGACCGTGGTTTGGCCACTGGAATGGAGACGATTGGCAGCCGAATGAAGACTTTTGGAACGTATTCGGCCTGCCCGAGCACGACCGCGACCAGCCGTCGCTCTTCTCGCGGATTCCGGCCAACTCCGTCGTCGAGATCGATAACCCGCGCGGCGACGTGAGTGTGACGGCGGACAACGTATCGACCATCGAAGTGCAGGCCCACGAAGAGGCTTACGCCAACTCCGACGGCGACGCCAAAAAAATCTTCGACGCCGAGGCACCGCGCATCAACGTCAGCGGCAATGCCGCTCTGATCAAGTCCGAGTCGAACGCCGGCGGACGGGTCAACCTCACCGTCACCGTGCCCAAATCCGCGCGCGTCACCGTCAATTCCGGCAAGGGAGACGTCACCGCCGCCGACCTGGGCGCCAGCCTCGTCGTCAACGCGCGTGGAGATGTTCACCTCAGCTCCATTGCCGGTTCGGTTCAATCCCACTTCTCCGAAGGCAAGCACGACTTTTCCGCCCACCAGATCGAGGGCGACCTGACCGCCGACGGCGATTGCGACGACCTCACCCTCTCCGAGATCAAGGGCAAGGTCACGCAGAACGGCGAGATACTCGGCGATGTGCATATCGAGAGCGTTGCCGGCGCGATTCATCTGCACACCTCCCGCACCGACCTGGAACTCGCCGCCCTGCCCGGCGACCTCAGCCTCGATTCCGACGATCTCCGAGTCACCGAAGCCAAAGGCCCGGTCCACGTGGTCACCAATTCAAAGGATGTCGACCTCAGCCAAATCTACGGCGACAGCTACGTCGAGGATCACGATGGCCGCATCTCCGTCGAGCCGGCCGGCGCCTATGGCGTGGAAGCCAAGAACGGCAAGGGCGATGTGGAAGTCACCCTGCCGCCCAACGCCTCCGCCACCGTGAATGGGCGAACGCGCAACGGCGACATTGAGACCGATTTCGACCTGGCCGTCAGCGGCGCTGAGAGTAAGACCGTAAGCGGGCGCATCGGCGCGGGAGCATCCAAGATCGTGCTGAGCGCGGAGAACGGCGATGTGCGCATCAAGAAAGGCTCCGGCTTCCCCGATGCGGCGCAAACCGCGCCCACCGCCGGCTCCGCGCCCGCCAATGCGCTCCACTTGAAGGCCCCCAAGACCCTGCCCGCCACGCCGGCCGTCCAGTAGGCCGTTCGCGGACCCGGTCCTCAATACCGTTGCAGAAACTCCGGCGCCACCGGATTCTCGAACAGCGAGGCGTCGCGCGTGACGATCGCCAAGCCCGACGGAGTGACAAAGTAGCGCCGCTTGTCTTCCACCGGGTCGTAGCCGATCACCGTCCCTTCCGGAATCTGCACGTCGCGGTCGATGATGGCCTTGCGGATGCGGCAGTGGCGGCCGATGTTCACGTGCGAAAAGATGATGCTCGCATCCACCTCCGTGTACGAGTTGATGCGTACGTCCTGCGAGACCACGCAGTTCGCCACCGAGGCCCCGGAGATGATCACCCCGGCGGTTATCACCGAGTCCACCGCCATGCCCGAGCGCCCCGGCTCGGCAAAGACGAACTTGGCCGGCGGATACTGCCGCATCCGGGTGCGGATCGGCCAATCCTTGTCGTACAGGTTGAAGACCGGAGAAACCGAGCAGAGGTCCATATTGGCGTCGTAGTAAGCGTCCAGGGTGCCCACATCGCGCCAGTAGAGCGCCTGCTTCTTGTTCTCGTCCACGAAGCTGTAGGCCATCATCTTTTTGCTGCCCAGCATATCGGGCAGAATGTCGTGCCCGAAGTCGTGCTTCGAGTTCGGATCCTCGGCGTCGGCGATCAGCGCCTTCAGCAGTATCTCCGTGTTGAAGATGTAGATGCCCATCGAGGCGTCCACGGAATCGGGATTGAACGGCGAGCGGAAGCTGGTCTTGACCGGCTTCTCCTCAAATCCCAGCACCTCGCCCGTCTGGCTTACCTCTACCACCCCGAAGCGCGAAACCTCATTGGGAGCGATCGGCAGAGTGGCCAGCGTCACCTCGGCTCCGGTCTCCTTGTGCTGCTCCAGCATACGGCTGTAGTCCATCTTGTAGATGTGGTCGCCGGAGAGGATGATGATGTGCTTGGGCTGTTCGCTGCCGATCGAGTAGATATTCTGATAGACCGCGTCGGCCGTGCCCATATACCAGTTGGCCCCGGTGCGCTGCATGGGCGGCATCAACTCGAAGAATTCCCCCAGCTCCTGGGCCACGATCCCCGTCCAGCCTTCGCGGATGTGGCGGTTGAGCGAGAGAGCCTTGTACTGGGTAAGGACGAACACCCGCCGCAGGCCGGAGTTGATGCAGTTGGAGAGCGTGATGTCGATGATGCGGTAGTGGCCGCCAAACGGCACGGCCGGTTTGGCCCGGTCGCGTGTGAGCGGGAAGAGCCGTTCCCCGGCCCCCCCCGCAAGCAAAACTCCCAGCGTATCTCTCATCCCGGTTGCTTCCTGCCTTCGTCTATGCTTGCTACCTGGAGTGCGTCGTCCCGCATGGGAAAGCGCCTCTGTCGGGTACAGTATATCTTCCGTTGACACCTTATCACAGGCATCGCCAAACGAAGGTGAATATCGCGGAACAATGCCTGGAGCGCGCCTCGGAGGAAGGCCTCGCTTACTCGACAGGTACGTAGACTGTATCGTAGGCCTTCACAACCGCTCCAGCCTTGCTCACGTGATATTCGCGTTGGCCATTGCGGAGGATGAAGATCGTCTCGGGAATATCGTGTGCCGCGAACTCCGCCGCCTTGGTGATTTGCGCCAGCATTTGCTTGCCGATCATTCTCTTTCGGTCGGCTTGCAGATTGGAATTGTCGAGGCGGTTAAACTCCTGCTGAACCTGCACAACGTGGCCCGGAAGCCCCGCCGCTGTCAAAAACAGTTCGTGAATGCGCTCCTTTGCCCCGTCAAGAAAAACTTTGTCAGCTAACAGAGGCGCGCCGTCGGGAGTGATGGCGGGCGCTGGGATATGGTGTCTATCGTGAGTTCGCGTCTTCGGCGGTGCCATGCGAAAAATAGTACCATACGTTCTCTAGAGCCTGTTAACACTGCCTCGGGCGGTGGCGACGGCGGCCAATTTTTCCCGGTTCGACGCGCGAGGAGCGCGCTGTAACCGGTTACAGAAGCGACGAGCAACGAAGAAATGGGGAAAATTGGCCCCGTCCCTTCGGGTTGCGGCGAAAAATCGCCACTGGAGGTTGTGTCGCCCCAGGAGGCCATATTTCAGGCCCCCTGGAACGATGCCGAAGCCGCTTAGAATGCCGCCACCGTCTGGCGCAGGCTGTACGAACTGAGCGTCTTGATGTAGTTGCCGCGGTCGAAGGGCGAAGTATCGGGCACCGAGCGCCGGCTCAGGCAGCCGCGCGTCTCCCACAGCGAGGCGTACTCGCGCTTCTCCAGCCAATACTCCACGTCGGCCAGCACCCGCTTGATGTGCTCGATGCCGTGAATATGCAGGGCCGATGCCATCATGGCGATCCCCGCTCCGGCCATGACGCTCTTCAGCACGTCCTCCGCCGAGTGAACCCCGCCGGAGATCGCCAAGTCGATCTTCACGTTGCCGTAGAGGATCGCCGCCCAGTGCAGCCGCGGCAAAAGCTCCGAAGGAGTGGAAAAGTGCAGCGTGGGCCGCACTTCCAGCGTCTCGATATCGAAATCGGGCTGATAGAAGCGGTTGAACAGCACCACCCCGCGCGCCCCCGCGGCCTCCAACCGGGACACCAGATTGGGTACGCTGGTAAACGACCGGGAGAGCTTCACCGAGACCGGCACCTTCACGGATTCAGTCACAGCGGCCACCAGTTCGAGTATCTGCGACTCCAGGTCCGCCGAGGTCACGCCTCGATCCGTGGCCAAAGCGTAGGTGTTCAATTCGATGGCGTCCGCCCCGGCTTGTTCCACATCCTTGGCGTAGCGCACCCAGCCGCCCGTGGTGGCGCCGTTGAGGCTGGCCAGGATCGGAATCTTCACCGCTTCCTTGGTCCGCCGCAGGTGCTCCAGATAGACTTCGTGGGTCATGCGATAATCGCGCAGGTCGGGCAGATAGCCGAGCGATTCGGCGAACGAATCCGTTCCCCGCGATAGGTCGTCGTCCAGGGCCTTGGATTCCAGGATCAACTGCTCTTCGAACAGCGAACAGAGCACGATTGCCGACGCGCCCGCATCTTCCATACGGCGAACGTTGTCGATCGATTCCGAGAGCGGCGTGGACGAGACGACGATGGGGCCGCTCAGCTTCAAGCCGAGATACTGCGTGGAAAAATCGATCATTCCGCACCTCCGGCAGCCGCGGCCGCCAGTTTCTCTTCCTTCTTCTCCAGCGGAGCGATGTTGGGCGTCTCGCCGCGGCCCGGCATGGCGGCCCGCCCCGAGTAGACGCGCCATTGGCGCTCCACGTCGTCTTGCGCTTCTTCGAGCAGCTTCGCCGCCAGCTCCGGATTGCTGCGCGCCAGCATCGTGTACCGCGCCTCCCGATAGCTGTATTCCTTGAGCCGGATCGCCGGCGCTTTGGAATCGAGTTGGAAGGGATTCTTGCCTTCCTCGCGCAAACCTGGATTGTAGCGCATTAGCGGCCAGTAGCCCGACTGCACGGCCAATTTCTGTTGCTCCAGCCCATGCACCAGATCGTATCCGTGGGCGATGCAACTGGAGTAGGCCAGGATAATCGACGGACCGTCGTGCGCCTCGGCCTCCTGGAAGGCTTTGACCACATGACTGTCATTGCCGCCCAGCGCCACCCGCGCCACGTAGACCGAACCGTAGCTGACGGCTTCCATGGCCAGGTCCTTCTTGCTGGTGCTCTTGCCGCTGGCGGCGAACTTGGCCACCGCGCCGCGCGGAGTGGACTTGGACATCTGGCCGCCGGTGTTCGAGTACACCTCGGTATCGAGCACCAGGACGTTCACATTCTTGCCGGAGCCGAGCACGTGGTCCAAGCCGCCGAAGCCGATGTCGTAAGCCCATCCGTCGCCGCCCAGAATCCAGACGCTCTTGCGGACCAGGGTGTCGGCAATGGCCAGCAGGTTGCGCGCGTCGGAAGAGCCGTTGCCGGCCAGTTTCTCGCGCAGTGCCTTGATCCGCTCACGCTGTTGGTCGATCTCGGTCTCGGTCTTCTGCGATGCGCCGAGCAGTTCCGCAACCAGTCCATCGCCGATGGCCGAAGCTAGTCGCGTAACCAGAAGCTCCGCGAAGGCCTTCTGCTGATCGAGCGCGATGCGCATTCCGAAGCCGAACTCGGCGTTGTCTTCAAAGAGCGAGTTGGCCCAGGTCGGCCCGCGCCCTTCCGCATTGCTGGTGTACGGAGTCGTCGGCAGGTTGCCGCCGTAGATCGACGAGCAGCCGGTGGCGTTGGCGATATAAAGCCGGTCGCCGAAGAGCTGCGTGAGCAGCTTGATGTACGCCGTTTCGCCGCAGCCGGCACAAGCGCCGGAGAACTCGAAGAGCGGCTGCAACAGTTGCAGATCCTTTACCTGGCTATGCGAGAGTTTGGAGCGATCCACTTCCGGCAGGCTGAGGAAGAAATCCCAATTGTCGCGTTCGCTCTCGCGCAACGGAGCCTGGGGCGCCATGTTGATGGCCTTCCTGCTAGCGTCGCTCTTGTTCTTCACCGGGCAAACCTCGACGCAGACTCCGCATCCGGTGCAGTCCTCGGGGGCGATCTGGAGCGTGTAGCGCTCCTGCTCCATGCCCTTCCACTTGGGCTTGGCCCATTGGAAGCTCGCCGGAGCCTTGTCGGCAAGCTCCGGACTGTAGACCTTGGCGCGAATCACGGCGTGCGGGCAGACCATCGCGCACTTGCCGCACTGGATGCACAGGTCCTTGTCCCAAACGGGGATGAACTGCGCGATATTGCGCTTCTCCCACTGCGCGGTGCCCGTGGGGAATGCGCCGCCGGCCGGGAATGCGCTGACTGGAAGCAGGTCGCCCTGCCCGCCGGCAATCTTGCCCAGCACGTTGTGAACGAATTCAGGCGCCTTGGCGGAGATGGCTCCTACGATGTCGAAGGCCGAATCGGAGGCCGCCGGCAACGCCACCTTTTCCAGATGCGCCAGGGCATGATCCACGGCGGCGTAGTTCTTCTGCACCACCGATTCGCCGCGCTTGCCGTAAGTCTTGTAGATGGACTTCTTGATCTGCTCGATGGCTTCCTCGCGGGGCAAAACACCGCTGATGGCGAAGAAGCAGGTCTGCATGATGGTATTGATGCGCGTGCCCATACCCGCCTCGCGCGCCACCTTGTAGCCGTCGATCACATAAAACTCGATCTTCTTGCGCAGAATCTCCGCTTGGATGGTCTTGGGAATGCGCTTCCAGACCTCGGCCGCCGAGTAAGGCGAGTTAAGCAGAAATACCGCTCCCGGCACCGCCGCCTCCACCACATTCATCTTCTCCAGGAAGCTGAAGTTATGGCAGGCCACAAAGCTGGCGCGGGTAATCAGATAAGTCGAGCGGATTGGGTTAGGCCCGAAGCGCAAGTGCGAGGTGGTCATCGATCCGGATTTCTTCGAGTCGTAGACGAAGTAACCCTGCGCATAGTTCGGCGTCTGCTCGCCGATGATCTTGATCGAGTTCTTGTTGGCGCCCACGGTGCCGTCGGAACCCAATCCATAGAACAGGGCGCGCACCGTCTTGGGGTCTTCGGTCGAAAACTCGGGGTCGTAACTCAGGCTGGAGTGCGATACATCGTCGTCGATGCCGACGGTAAAGCGGTTTTTCGGCGCGGGCTTGGCCAATTCGTCGAAGACGCCCTTGACCATGGCGGGCGTGAATTCCTTGGAAGACAGGCCGTAGCGCCCGCCCACCACAGTGGGCTTGGCCGCAAAGGGCAGCGCGGCCTCATTTTCGGAGAGCACGGTTACGATGGCCTGATAGAGCGGTTCGCCGTTGGAGCCTGGCTCCTTGGTGCGGTCAAGAACGGCAATCGACTTCACCGTCGCGGGCAGAGCCTTGAGAAACGCCTTGGCGTCGAAGGGCAGGAAGAGGCGAACCTTGAGCAGTCCGATCTTCTCGCCGTTCTTCACCAACGCATCCACGGCTTCCTCGGCCGCTTCCGCGCCGGAACCCATCAGTACGGCGACGCGCTCGGCATCGGGAGCGCCGTAGTAGTCGAAGAGATGATAGGCGCGGCCGGTCTGGGCGGCAAAGCGGTCCATAACCGACTGCACGATACCGGGAACCGCCGCGTGAAAGGGTGTACAAGCCTCGCGGGCCTGGAAAAAGACATCGGGATTCTGCGCCGTGCCGCGGATGATCGGACGGTCCGGGCTGAGTGCCCGCTGGCGATACTCGATCAGAAACTTGTCGTCCGCCAGGGCGCGGATGGTCTCGTCGGAGATCGGCTCGATCTTCCCCACTTCGTGCGAGGTGCGGAAGCCGTCGAAGAAATGAATGAATGGAATGCGGGATTCTAGCGTGGCAATCTGCGCCACCAGCGCCATGTCGGCCACTTCCTGCACCGAGTTCGAGGCCAGCATGGCCCAGCCGGTCGTGCGGCAGGCCATCACGTCCGAGTGGTCGCCGAAGATCGACAGCGCGTGGGTGGCGATGGTGCGCGCCGTCACGTGCATGGTCGCCGGGGTCAGTTCGCCGGCGATCTTGAACATATTCGGAATCATCAGCAGCAGGCCCTGCGATGCGGTAAAGGTAGTCCCAAAGGCCCCCGCCTGCAACGCGCCGTGCAGCGCTCCGGAGGCGCCGCCCTCGCTCTGTAGCTCTTCCACAATGGGCAATGCGCCCCAGATATTCCTCTTCCCCTCCGAAAGCCACTGATCGGCCCACTCGGCCATCGGCGACGAGGGGGTAATGGGGTAGATGGCGACCACTTCGGAGAGTCGATAGGCAACCGAAGCGGCAGCTTCATTCCCATCCAAAATTACCGTTTTCTTTTCACTCATTCTTTTAGCCTCATAGCGCGCCGGGCGCGACACAGCCGCTACACAAGTCTCGCCGCCCAGGGGGGTGAAGCCGCTGTGATGCGAAACACAGGGCGGCCGCCATGTACCGTATTATGGATTTGGATTCAACAAATGCTCTATGTGGCATAATCGTTCCATGAGTTGCTCCACCGCCTTCCATCCGAAGTTCTAGGCCGAGCACGAAGAGATGTCCGAGGCGGTGTAGGACGAGTTTGTTCCGTCTCTCGTACCGTTGCGGAAGTTTGGACCGTCTTTGGGACGTCCTGACGTAGATACGCTGAAGGATTCTCGCTACGCCAACATGAAGGAACTTCGCTTCAGAGCCGATCGAGGCGTTTGGCGGGTTGCCTTTACCTTCGACCCGAGGCGAAACGCAATCCTTCTCGTGGCCGGAGACAAATCGGGCGTGAGCGAAAGGACATTTTACAAGACGTTGATCGGCAAGGCAGACAAGCGATACAAGGAACACCTCGAAAATCTTGAGTCGAAGGAGTAGCTGCAATGTACAGACCTATTCCGGTTGAGGAAGTGATTGCCGCCATGCCTAAGAAGCGGCAGGAGGCCATTGCCAAAAGGGGCGCTGAGTTGGTGGCCAAGGTGCGGAGGCGCATGACCCTGGCCGAACTGCGCAAGGGGCGCAAGATCAGTCAGGCAACGGTGGCGGAGGCGCTGGGAATCGGCCAGATGCAGATTTCGCGGCTGGAGAAGCGCAAGGACCCGCGACTTTCCACCATGCAGCGCACGGTGGCGGCAATGGGAGGCCATCTTACCCTGATTGCGACCTTCCCCGACCAGGAGCCGGTGGTGATCGTCCCTTCCCGACTCGACGACAAGCCAAAGCGGAGCGCGAAAAGCATCTGATACGGAGCCTTGCGATCCCACCCCGGTTGCAATAACAAAGACGCGGCGAGGCGCGGTATCTTGCGCTTCGGATTGAATGCAGCGAAGACGGCGGCTCACGCATCTTCTCTACTGAGGGGGCGGAATGATCTATCTGACGCGGCGGGCTACGTTTTCCGCCTCGCATTACTACTGGAACGAGGCTTGGACGGCCGAGAAGAACGAGCGGGTCTTCGGACGATGCGCCAATCGCAACGGGCACGGGCACAATTACACGCTCGAAGTAACAGTGGCCGGCGAACCCGATCCGACGACCGGATTTGTGGTCGATCTGAAGCGGCTCAGGGACGCCATCGAGCGGGAGGTGTTGGAGGCCTACGATCATCGTCATCTGAACCTGGAGGTTCCCGAGTTCGCGCGGACGATTCCGACCGCGGAGAACATCGCCATTGCCTGCTGGAAGCGGTTGGAACCGGCGATTCAGACCGTTGGAGATGCCCGGTTGAGTCGGGTGCGGGTCTACGAGACGCCGGAGATCTTCGCCGAATATCGGGGGGAAGCGTGAAGGCATATTTTGGACGCCGTTATGCGATTTCCGCCAGTCATCGTCTGAACGCCGACGCGCTTTCACCGGATGAAAACCGGGCCGCATACGGCAAGTGCAACAATCCCCACGGCCACGGCCACAATTACGTGCTGGAAGTGCTGGTGGAGGGCGCGGTGGATGCGGAGACCGGCATGATCGTGAATATGTCGGCGCTCGACGAGGCAGTGCGCGACCGCGCGATCGACCGATTCGATCACGCCAACTTGAATTTGGATCCACTCTTTGCGAATCGCGTACCTACGACGGAGAATCTCTGTAGAGCGGTCTTCGAGTTGCTCGATGGATCGCTGCAACCAGCAAAACTGGCGAGGGTGCGGGTGGAGGAGACGGAGAACAATTTTTTCGACTATGAGGGCGAGTGAGCAAGCGCCCACCTGGTCGCAAGAACAAAGACGCGGCAAGACGGCACCCGGCATTCATAGGGGGCAAGAGCGAAATACAAAAGCAGGTCTTTCGGCTACAGTCGCCGCGGCGACCTTCGCTCAGGAGGAGGTATGAGAATCATGGCACAGCCAATTGCAGTGAACAAGCCGATTCGCAGGGCTGTAGAGATCGACGAAGGACTGAGCGAGTTTAGCACCCAGGAGATTTATCGCGAGTTGTTGAGCCGGTGGGGCGAAGACCCCGACCGCGATGGCCTGCTCGCCACGCCTGGGCGAGTTGAAAAGGCGATGAACTTTTTGACCAAGGGTTACAACGAAAACCCGACCGAGATTCTTGGCGGGGCGCTCTTCAACGAAGACTACGATGAGATGGTCATCGTCAAGGACATCGAGATATTTTCCCTCTGCGAGCATCATATGCTGCCCTTCTTCGGCAAGGTGCACGTTGCCTATGTGCCAAACGGAAAAGTGATCGGGCTGAGCAAGATACCGCGATTGGTGGAGGTATTTTCTCGGCGCTTGCAGATTCAGGAACGGCTCACCCGCCAGATCGCGGACGCCATTCAGGAGGCGATCGCGCCGCAAGGGGTGGGGGTGGTGGTCGAAGCGCGCCACCTGTGCATGATGATGCGCGGAATAGAAAAGCAGCACTCCTCCACGGTGACTAGCGCCATGGTCGGCTGCTTCCGCCAGAAAGAGACCCGCGCGGAGTTTCTCTCCCTGGTGCGGCAACCCGGCACGGGCGGAGTGTGAGGCGGGAGCAGCCCGATTCGGCCAGACCGGTTCGACTACACAGGCTGCGGAAAAACCCCTGATTTTCGCCTGACTGCGTTCTGGTAGCGGATTTTTTGCCGTTTTCGGCCTATTTTGCCGCCGTTTTCTCGTTTCGTTTTGCCCCTGGAGGCCGTTTTACCGGCCTCCAGGCACACTTCGGCCCTAGTGCGCCAGCGCTTCAATCGGAATCAGCCTCCGCATCCGCACCAGGTTATGCGCCACCACGGTCATCCGATAAAACCAATCCACCCGATCCAGTCCGCGCAGCTTCACCTGACGCAACGGACGGTCCAACTTGCTCCAGCCAAAGACCCGCTCGATCAGCTTGCGTTTGCGCTGGCTGATCGCACGCCGCTCGTCGGCCCGCTCTGACTCCGTCAAGCTGTTCTTGCCCATATTGCTGCCCCCTTGCGTGTACTCGCTGACGTGCGGTGCCACCGCGCGCTGGCGCAGTGCCTCGATAAACTTTTCCTCCTGATACAACGTGTCGGCGCCCAGCGTGATCTCCAGTTCCGCATCGCGATCTTGCTTCGGTGCAACCGTGCGGTCCAGCATCCTGAGCGCCGACTCGCGCTCGGCCGCATTGCCTGCCTGGCTCGCCTCAGCCGCCACCACCAAGCCGTTGCGGTTCTCCGTCAACGCATGACCTTGGTAGGCTGGCACCGACTTGTCTGCCGTGGCCTTCTTGTACAAACGCGCATCGGGGTCGGTGGTTGACTCCACCCTGTCGCGCAGCAGCAACGCGCCTTTGCTGCCCGAACCGGAGCCGGGCGCGGGCGGATCGGACTTCTCCTTGAAGCTGCGCGCCGCCGCCCAAGCCTGAATCAGCGTACCATCCACGGTGAAATGTTCCTCGCTGAGTAAGTTATGCTCACGCGCCTCGACCAGCACCGACTCCAACAACTGCTGGCTGATGGCACCGGCAATCAGGCGCTCGCGGTTCTTGGTGAAGACCGTCACGTCCCAGATCGGGTCGTCCATCTCCAGGCCGACGAACCAGCGAAAGAGCAGGTTGTAATTCATCTGCTCCATCAACTGCCGCTCGCTGTGGATGGAGTAGAGAATCATCAACAGCGTGGCCCGCAAGAGGCGCTCGGGGGCGATCGACGGGCGGCCCGTGTCGGAATACAGCTTCTCCAGTTCGGCATCCATGCGATCAAGGGCGCGGTCCACCAGCGCGCGAATCTGCCGCGCCGGATGGTCCATCGGAATCCGCTGCGCCAAGGTTATATAGCTGAACATCGCTTCCTGCTTCTGATCGTTTCCACGCATACTGATTGGATGAATCCGAACACGGAAAGATACCTTAACCCCTGCAAAACTGAGAGTTTTTCCGCAGCCTGTA